>SKDZ01000016.1_pt1 | contig 183942 bp, 169 predicted proteins | sample 4826551 | NCBI WGS metagenome assembly SKDZ01 (sample SAMN11008822, study PRJNA524170) | human gut metagenome | biome: Human fecal sample; material: Feces; isolation source: fecal sample from pouch patient p12, p15 | host: Homo sapiens | place: Israel: Tel-Aviv | collected 2016-02-02 | reverse complement strand
TTGCCAACGCTTTTGTTTGAACAGCAGCACAAGCATCATCGGAAGCAATCCTACCATTAGCCAAATGAAATAGGTGGGATTTGCATAAGGAATCATATGCTGCAGGTTCATGAAGGATTCACCTCATCTGTCAGCCATTTGCGGTCGATTTTGCCATTTGCCGTATGAGGTAACTGCTCAACATAGATAAATCGCTGCGGGATCATATACTCCATCACCGTTTCACTCAGTGAAGATTTGATGGCTTTTGTCAGTTGAAACTCTTTCTCGAAAGGGTGCGTTTCGGGAACGACATAAGCAATCAGCTGTTCCACTTTCTTTTCTTGATATTTAGGGACTACGACGGCTTGTTTGACCCACGAACTATTGCTTAAATGATGGTCGATCTCTTCTAATTCCATTCGATACCCATGGAACTTCACTTGAAAATCAAGGCGCCCTTCATAATGCAACAAACCATCTTCCGTCATTCTGCCACTATCGCCGGTTCGATACGCTGGTTGCCCTTCATGGACAAAAAATGCCTCTTTTGTTTTCTTGGAATTGTTCAGATACCCTTTTGACACGCTAGGACCACTAATGATGATCTCACCTACTTGCCCTTTAGGAACTAGTTGATCTTCTTCCATAAAGAAAACCGTCGAATCTTCTTTCACATACCCAATTGGCACTCGATCATATTGCTCCAATAATTCTTCAGTGATTTGCACGCCGGATACGGCAACAGTCGCTTCAGTAGGTCCATAGGTATTGTAGATTTTTGCATTTGGAAAACGTTCCAGCAGTGCGTGAGCGGTTTTTTTTGGTAGTTCTTCCCCACAGAATAAGAAACGTTCCAACTGAGGAACGTGCATCCCGTCAAAGGTCTCTTCCATCAAACATAGTTTCATAAATGAAGGTGTCGAGATCCAAACATTGATAGCCAATTGCGGCAAGGTTCCAAACAATGTTTTGAAGTCATTAATGACCGCCTTTTTTAAAGGCACCAAACAGCCGCCAGAAGTCAATGCTGGATATAACCCCATGACAGAGAGATCAAAGGAATACGGTGCCTGTGCCAAATAATGCATCCCTTCGCGTAAAGAAAAATCCTTCAATGTCCATTGCACGAAACTCAATAAATTTCCATGACTAATCTGAACTCCTTTAGGGATGCCGGTCGTTCCTGATGTGAAGATGATGTAGTAAATATCATCCTTCCCTAGCGCTTTTGTGTTGCCTAAATTACGCCCGCTTTGATAGATTTCTTCCAATTGATTTATTTCTAGCATTGGAATCATTGTTTCCGGACCTTGCCAGTCAGCTACGCTAATGATCAAATCTGGCGTAGCCACAGAGAGGATCAATTCAATACGCTCTTTTGGCGTGGTACTTTCAATCGGAATATATGCCCGACCTGTTTTGGAAGCTGCCAAAAAGGCTGTTAGCATGTCAAATTCTAACTCGCCATAAACCACGATCGGTCCGCGAGTTTCCAGAGTTTCCTCGAGATAGGCAGCTAATTGGTCGGATCGAGCTGCTAATTGTCCATAAGTATATGTTAGGTCATCTTCTCGGTAGGCAATCCTCTCTGGATCCTTTTGTGCCCATTCTTCAATGGCTTGCACAATATTTACCACGTTCATGAACATTCCTCCTAAAATTCATTATAGATAAAGGTGCCACCTTGCACGTTTTTATAATGATAAAGATAAATCAGCATCAAAATGATACAGAAATAAAAAAGGGTTTTGCCTGCAAAGAAGAGTGCTTGACGCACATGTTCATTTTTGATTCGTTGTTTCACCAAATCCCTCCTTTTCTTGCTATATTGATTCTAAAATTAAAGAATAAATAATTAATCTTGAAATGTTAAATAATTTACAAACTGACGATAAACTTTTTATACCATTTATTATTTTTTTATTCTACTTACACTTTTGTAACACAAAACAGTTTTGACGATCAAAATTGTCATCTCTTCATACAATTAAAACAAAATACCATAATTATCAAACATCACATATAGTATTTCAAAATATCTCCATAAAAACAAACGTTGTCTATATATAATGAGTTGAAAAATATTTACTGTTCAATAAATCAGTATTGAAATTCCCTGTTTCCTAATAGGCTATTGAATGGTACTAATCTACAAAGATGATTTCAATATGGGACTTTATTTAACGACGTATGTACTATTGTAAAATGGATAAATTAGATAGCTACAAATCAATAGTAAAAAGTGGTACAAAATCTATAGTGTTTGAAACATAATACATATTAATGTAGCGATGGTTCAATATTTTATAACTAAAGGGTTGTTTGGTATGATATAATCTAAATATCGCACTTTTTAAAGGATGATATTTTATGAAGATGAGCTATAAGAAATTGTGGAAATTACTTATCGACAAAGAAATGAGTAAGAAAGAATTGGCTGGGTTTGCTGATTTGAGCCAGCACACAATTAATAAGTTGAAGCATGGAGATACAGTAACTACTGAAACTTTAGCAAAAATATGCACTGCATTATCTTGTAATATTGGAGATATTTGCGATGTTATCATCGAGAATTGTGATAGCAAAAAAATTAAGGTGATGCCTAATGGAAAACAAAAGAATTAAAGGAATGTCTCTATTCTCTAGCTCAGGTATTGGGGAGTACTACCTATCACGTGCCGGTATTGATGTGGTTGTCGCCAATGAACTTATTCCAAGAAGAGGCGAATTATATCGGAAAATATACCCGGATCATGAGATGGTAATTGGAGATATTATGCGGGAAGATGTATTTAATAAAGTTCGAGATATTGCTTTGGAAAGCACAGTCGATTTTATGATTGCTTCCCCACCATGCCAAGGTATAAGTGTTGCTGGGAAAAATCGGAATATTGAAGAGATGGCTGAGGATGAAAGAAATTATTTAATTACTCAGGTAGTTAAAATGATCCATGAAGTACAACCGTCATATATTATCATTGAAAATGTTCCACTTCTGCTAAAATTAAAACTCCTTATAGATGGTAAATTACTGACAGTTGAAGAGATTCTAGAAGAGGAATTCAGTAATGATTATTCGATAGATTACGGAGTATTTGATACATCAGACTATGGTACCCCACAGATTAGAAAAAGAGCCATAATTAGAATGTATAAAAAAGGATTAGTTTGGACTCTTCCTGAAAAGTCAGTTAAAAAAGTTACGGTAAGAGATGCTATTGGAAATCTTCCAAGTCTTGAAGCAGGAGAACAATCTGAAATAAAATGGCATTATGGTAGAAAGCATGATAAAAACCAAGTTATGTGGATGAAACATACACCGACAGGTCACTCTGCTTTTGAAAATGAAAATTTTTATCCGAAGAAAAAAGATGGGACTCCCATTAAAGGCTATCAGTCAAGTTATCGACGTATCAAGTGGGATGAGCCTTCACCAACTATAACTATCAGAAACGATGCTATTAGCTCTCAAAGGAATGTTCATCCAGGTAATTTACTCGAAGACGGAACTTATTCAGATGCAAGAGTACTATCCATTCTAGAACTTATGAGATTGACTGGCTTGCCAGATGACTGGCCTATTCCAGACGATACGCCAGAAATTTTAGTTCGCCAAGTTTTAGGTGAATGTATTCCCCCGCTTCTAATTGAAGCATTGGTAAAGGAGATTTTTAGACATGACTAATGCAATTACACTTTTTGCGAGTGCAGGAATCGGAGAACTTAATCTCCATAAAGGCAATTTGAATTTTATAGCAGCAAACGAGCTTCTTGAGAAACGAGCGGAAACATATAAATTCTTTTACCCTGATACAAAAATGTTTGTAGGTGATATTACAAACGATTACCTTAAAAAAAATATGATTTCCTATGCTAAAGAAAACGATATTAAATTTCTATTAGCAACCCCTCCCTGCCAAGGATTGAGCTCGGTAGGCAAAAATAAACATCAAGGTCATTTTATTGATGATCGGCGAAATTATCTTGTGATGGAAGTTTTTGATTTTATTGATAATTTAGATTTAGATTATATTTTAATTGAAAACGTTCCTCGATTTTTAGAAATGTATTTCCCCTATGAAGGAGGATTATATCTTCTTGAAGATATTCTACGTATGCGTTATGAAGATCAATATACAGTTGATATTAGAGTTTTGAACGCTAAAGATTATGGTGTTGCTCAATCAAGACCGAGAGCTATCATTAAATTGTGTAAAAAATATTTGAGGTGGCCGTGGCCATCCGAACAAAAAGAAATTACTCTTGAAGAGGCGATTGGAGATTTGCCATCACTGGAGCCAGGGGAAAAATCTAATAATAAATGGCATTATGCGAAAAAAACTCGACCTGAAATTATTGAAGCAATGAGACATACAGCACCTGGTCATAGCGCAATTGCTAATGAGACTTATTATCCTAAAAAGGAAAATGGGGATAGAATCAAAGGATTCCACAATACATATAAACGTATGGTTTGGGATAAGCCCGCACCGGCCCGTACCACTTATAGTGGAAGTATCAGCTCGGCAGGCTCCAAGAAGATGGTACGTATTCAGATCCACGAGTTCTCTCACTTCTCGAAACTTTTATTGTAAGCTCAATCAGTACAGATATTGAGTTTCCAAAAGGAGCTTCGGAAACATTTATCCGTACAATTATTGGTGAGGCAATACCACCTAAGTTACTGGAAAAAATCTGCTTTCCAGAAGGAGGAGATTTGATTGCCGGTAAATAGTGATGAAAGGAAACACTGGGTGTTCAAAAAGCATACGAACAGCATCAAAGTTTTAACTGAAGTTGCTTTGTATTTGAAAGTAAATAAGGCGGGTATTTCGATTCGTGAGAAAGAACGGATGTATGAAGAATTTAGTAGAACGGATTATTATAATCCAAGAGTTTCTTTAAGGGATAAGCCATTAGATGCTTTAAATCATAGAATAGCCGAATTGAATTACTATATGTTTGGCTATTCTGATACTGTTGAAGGAAATAAAAAATTCATTTTTAGTCCACTTGGAAATCTTTTCCTAAACCATTTAGATGATAGAAAAGTTCTAGCAAAAATATTTACCACTATGCTTTTCAGTATTCAATTTCCTCACCCTGCTAGTAAACCGAGTGAAGAGTTTTCTCTCTACCCGTTTAGACTGATTTTTGCGCTATTGCTTAATCCAAGGCTAGATGGTATTCTGTATAATTACGAAGTGTACAATTTTTTGATTTATCAAGATAAAATGACACCCGAAATATACGAGAAATTAGTACATGATATTTTAGAGTCACGTAAACTTTCTGATATTGAAAAATTTAGTGACTTGAAAAACAGAGAGTATGAAATTGTTAAGTCGACTTATGAGTGGCAATACTATGTCTCTTCGGTGCTTGAGGGAGTTGGAGTAATCCATAAAAATAACGGAGATAGTACAGTTGATTTATTTCACCCACAAAAACCCACTAGCAAGTCTGCTCCGACTAAAAGGACAATAAACAATGGATTTTTTACATTGACTGAAATTGTTAAGCCGTTGATTATCAAACTATTTGAGGATTATTCATTATATGATATTCCACTAGATTTGGGGGATTCAAAACGCAAATCAAATGATATTATTAAAGAAATATTTTCCTTTTATCCAAATGCTTTACTTGATTCAATTGGCGAAACTCCAGACCCACTCCAAATGCAGTTGCTTAAGCTACCTAAGCTAATTGAAGAATACTCACAAAATCCAAAAAATCAAACTGCCGATAAATTTGAAGACGTTCTTGAAGATGCATTTAACATGTTTGTTAATGTGGAGGCTCAAAAATTGTCGGGTGCAGGTCGAACTGATATAGAATGCCTATATATGACCATTAATGAAAAATTTGCTGTTGAGGCCAAATCAACCGCTAATAAGTTGAGTGGTATTAACGCAGGTAGACTTAGACGACATAGAAATCTTATTGGTGCAAAATATACAATAGTCGTAACGCCAAGATATGTTCCAAGTGTTAAGTATGATATTGCTGGTCAGGAAATTGTAATCATTAAAGCTAACACACTTTCTGAATATCTGTATAACAACATTGTTGTAAATAATAGAAATATTGATTATGGTGAGATTCAAGAAATCGTAGTCAATAATCTTGGGAAAGATATTAGTGCTGATGTCTCTGAGTTGACATTGACTAAATTCGGATAAAAATAGTCTAGAAAATATATTTTTCGGTTTTATACATTCATTAATTAGTAAGCAAGGAGTTCACCACCCATTTACTCCTTGCTTTTTTTGGTAGTATGAGATAAATCTTTTCCCATTGTTCACAGTCAATTCAGCAGACTGTACTTTTTTCAAATGAGAAAGAGTCTTCAAGAGGAGATAACCAGAAATTTATAGTTATTTTCTTTAATAGAAAAACTTTCGCCAGATAAATTCTTTAATATGAGTTTGCCGAACACTTCAAAATTAGAGGCTATTTCTTACTTTCAAACCTATTGATTTCTCATTTGGAAATCTATATTGAAAGAATATGATGACTTAATCAACAAAGTTATTAAGTTTCTTATTAATTTTTATTATAAATTTTATGTATTCATTGTTAGACTTTGTACTGGTTTAACAATATTATTAGCCAGACAGTTAGAACCTAAAAACTTTTCTTATATTTATTTGATATATATACAAAAAACATGTGTTATGTTCACTTTTTGGTCACAGTTTAATTCAATTCAAATCTAATTGCGCTAGCTATATCGTTAAAAATCCCAACAAATCAGAGTTGAATTTTCTTACTTCCTAAAGGCTACTGAGTGGGAATAATTAGCCAGCTGCTAAAACTCACCACAACGTTTTAACGTTCTTTTACTCACTTCTTCACCTTAACTATAATTTTCTCCTTTTTTTAAACCTCTGTCCTTTCCAACGTACCAATATTTTCTCTAATTTTTCTCTGGTAGAAAAACGTGGTAGAAAAGATAAAATAACACAAAAAAAGCGCCTAAAAAGACGCTTTTGGTAGAAATTTGGAAAACTCAAGTAGAAAAAAGACGTTTTTTTCTCTTTAGAACGCTGATAAATCGCCATTCCTACTGAGTTTTGCCATCATTTCCGATACATCTTCAATTCCAAGAACAAATCATTATAGATGCCCAGATACTCAGCACCTAAGTTTTCATAGACTTCGAGGTGTTCCATTAATTCATCGGATGGATAGAATTGTTCGTCTTCGGTGATCTCGTCAGGCAGTAATGCCATGGCTGCTTGGTTAGGTGTGGAATAGCCGATGTATTCTGCGTTTTGTGCAGCGTTCTCGGGTTCCAGCATAAAGTTCAAGAAGGCGTAGGCGCCGGCTTCGTTTTGTGAGGTCTTAGGAATGACCATATTATCAAACCACAGGTTGGAGCCTTCCGAAGGGATCACGTAATGAATGTGCTCGTTTTCGTACATCATGTCGGCTGCTTCCCCAGAAAATGTGACCGCAACCGATGCTTCTTCATTTGCCATGTACATCTTGATTTCATCTGCGACGATGGCTTTGATGTTTGGGGTCATGGTCCGTAGCTTATTGAATGCCTCTTGCAGCTGATCGTCGTCTTTACTGTTTAGAGAATAGCCTAAGCTGTCCAAACCTAATCCCATCACTTCACGCGCGCCATCGATCAGCATGATGCTATTTGCTAATTCGGGTTTCCAAAGATCGTCCCATTGGGTGATCTCACCTTCATCAAAGAATTTATCGTTATAGACGATCCCCAGTGTTCCCCAGAAATAAGGGATGGAATATTGATTGCCAGGATCAAAACTCAAGTCCAAAAAGCGAGGGTCGATATTGTCTAACCCTTTGATTTTACTGTGATCCAATGGTTTTAAAAGATTTTGTTCCATCATTTTCTCAATCATGTATTCACTCGGTATGGCGATGTCATAGGACGTACCGCCTTGTTGGATCTTCGTGAACATCGCTTCATTTGAGTCAAAGGTTTCATAATTGACTTTGTAGCCTGTCTCTTCTTCAAACTTACTGATCAAATCAGGGTCGATGTAGTCGCCCCAGTTGTAGATGTTGACGACCTCAGCGCCTGCCATACCAGAGGAGCGTTCCAATTCACGGACACCAAAGAGCAAGATCAGGACGATCGCAACAATACCGATAATCAGAGATTGTAGTCGTTTCATCGCAGATTTGCCACCTCCACACGGCGGTTTTTACGCAATTTCTTCGCGCCGTTTTCTTTACTGATAAAGTAATAGCCTACCACCAGGATCATGGAGAATAAGAAGACAAGTGTACTTAATGCATTGATTTCTAAACTGATTCCTTGACGTGCTCTAGAATAGATCTCTACCGATAAGGTACTAAAGCCATTGCCTGTCACAAAGAATGTCACGGCAAAATCATCGAGTGAATAAGTAAAGGCCATGAAATAGCCGGCGATGATGCCCGGTGTCAAGAAAGGCAAAATGATATTTTTAATGACTTGAAAATTATTCGCGCCTAAATCACGGGCAGCATCGATCATTGAATCGTTCATCTCTTGCAGTTTCGGCAAGACCATCAAGACCACGATCGGGATACTAAAGGCGATATGCGAAAGCAATACGCTGAAAAAGCCTAAGCTAAACCCACGGAACAAGTTGCCGATCATCGTAAAGAAAATCAAGAAGCTGGCACCAATGATGACATCTGGTGAAACCAACAAAATATTATTCAAACTCAACAATGCCGTTCTCGTTCGACGTTTGCGGGTATAGTAGATGCCCATCGCTCCAAATGTGCCGATGATCGTTGCCAGTAATGCTGATAAAAATGCCAGCATAAAGGTATTCAACACGATGATCATCAAGCGGGTATCTTGAAAGACGGATTGGTAATGTTCAAAAGTGAAACCCGTAAAAGCATTCATGGTGCCTCCTTCATTGAAGGAATAGAAAATCAAATAAAAGATCGGCACGTACAAAAGAATAAAGACGACGATCAGATAAAGATTCGACCAGCGAAATTTTTTCATTTACGTTGCCCTCCTTTTTTCTTTTCTCCCGTAAACAGCATCACGAGGAACATGGCGATGATCAAAATGACGCCGATGGTCGAACCCATGCCCCAGTTTTGGGTAACGAGAAAGTGCTGCTCGATCGCCGTACCAAGCGTGATCACGCGATTGCCCCCAATCAAACGGGTCAACATGAAGAGGGAGAGCGACGGAATGAAGACGGCTTGGACGCCGCTTTTCACCCCGTTTAACGACAGAGGGAAAATCACTCGTCGAAACGTATCATAGCTGTTTGCCCCTAAATCGCGACTGGCACTGATCAAAGAGGGATTCATTTCTTCTAAGGCATTAAAAATCGGCATGATCATAAAGGGCAGTTCGATATAGACGGCAACCGTCAAAAAGCTAAAGTCGGTAAACAAAATCTGCTTTGGTCCAACACCCATGATTTCTAGGAAGTTGTTGACACTGCCATGAATGCCGAAAATCCCAATAAACGCATAGGCTTTTAACAATAAGTTGACCCACGTTGGTAAGATGATCAACAGCAGCCACAAATCTTTGTGACGCAGCTTAGTTAAGAAATAGGCTGTCGGGTAGCTGATCACTAAGGTAATCACGGTGATCAAAAAGGCATACCAAACCGAGTTTAAGGTCATGATCAAATATTTGCCAGAACCTAAGTAGCTTTGATAATTGACCAGCGAAAAGTTGCCGTTCATATCAAAAAAGGATTGGTAGATGATCAATAGGACTGGTGCAATAACAAATAGCAATAACCAAAAGACATAGGGTATCGCATAAAAACGACGCATTTTCGTCATTAGCTTTCCCTCCTAATCTTCGTAGCTCTCTAAACGAGCATCAAAATCTTCTTCGGACTCATTGAAACGCATGACGTGGATATCTTCTGGTTCAAAGGAAAGACCGATCTTGCTTCCTTCAGTGGCTTTTCTTGTAGAGTGAACCATCCATTCGTTGCCTTGTTCATCGTAACAAATGATTTCGTAATGCACGCCTCGGAACAATTGCGTGTCTACTTCAACGACCAGCTTGCCTTTTTCAACGGTCGTCAAATTCAAATCTTCTGGACGGATCACGATCTCAACGGCTTCATTCGGCCGCATCCCGCCATCGACACATTCAAATTGCTTGCCGACAAACTCCACTAAGTTGTCTTCGATCATCGTACCTGTGACGATGTTGCTTTCACCGACAAAATCCGCCACGAAATGGTTGATTGGTTCATCGTAAATATCCACTGGTGTGCCGCTTTGGACGATCTTCCCTTTGTTCATAACGAAAATCTCATCACTCATCGCCAACGCTTCTTCTTGGTCATGGGTGACAAAAATAAAGGTGATGCCTAGTCGCTGCTGCAATTCCCGCAGCTCGTATTGCATGTCAGTTCGCAATTTCAAGTCCAATGCGGACAATGGTTCATCAAGAAGCAATACTTTGGGCTCATTGACGATCGCTCGTGCGATTGCGACCCGTTGACGTTGGCCTCCTGACATTTCGCTGATTTCACGATTCTCATAACCAGGAAGTTGTACTAGCCGCAACGCTTCTAAGACTTTTTTATTCACTTCATCTTTTGGTAATTTTTTGATTCGCAGACCAAATGCCACATTTTCAAAAACGTTCATATGTGGGAATAAGGCGTAATCTTGAAAGACAGTATTCACTTGCCGTTGATTGGCAGGAACGTCATTGATTCTTTGTCCATCAAAATAAACGTCGCCTTCTGTTGCGTCCGAAAAACCCGCAATGATGCGTAAGATGGTTGTTTTTCCACAACCTGAAGGACCTAACAATGTATAAAAGCGACCTTCTTCAATATCAAAACTCACTTTTTTCAAAACTGTTTCATCATCATCAAATCGCTTCACCACATTGTTGAATGAAATTATTGTTTTTCCCACACTCTTTCCTCCTGTACTATAAATAAGAATCTGTCACGACTACAAGCACACGGCTTTTTTTGCCCGCAATATTTTTTAATTGATGCGGCTCAGTCGCCTGATAATAAATCGATTGGCCTTTACGAGCCTTGTACTGCGTTTCTCCTAGTGTCAAGGCCACACTGCCCTCTAAGACATAGATAAATGTTTCTGCTAACGATGGTTCAAAGGTCTTGTATTCGCCCGCTTTATCAAAGGTCAGCAAGACTGGCTCCATTTCTTTTTCATTGGAATCGGGAATCAGCCACTTCAATTCATAGCCATTTTCTTCATCATAATAAAGCGTGCTGTCTTCTTCGCGATAAACCACTTGATGCTGCGCATTTTCTTCTCGGAAAAATTCCTCTGGTGTCACGCCTAAAACTTCTAAGATCGTAAAAAAAGTTTCCATAGAAGGCGAACTCAAATCACGTTCCAACTGTGAGATATAGCCTTTCGTCAAATCGGTCCGCTCGCCTAATTCTTCTTGGGTCAAATTCTTTTGAACGCGCAAATTGCGCAGCTTCTCGCCAATCTCCATGTTCATTCCCCCTTTGATTGACACAACTTCAAATAAAAAAGTTTGCTATAAGTAAACTTCATGTTTAATTTCACTTTTTCTAGTATACAAATAATTGCAAAAAACACAAGCCTTTTTTCTTCATTTTTTTGAATTCTTTTCTCCCTGATCAAAAAAAGGAGTGACGCTAAACGCTTGTGTTATAAAGGAAACGATTGGTGGTCCCGGCATTTTCGCTTTTTAAAGGTTTAAAAGAACAACTTCTATTTTAACGAAGAAAAGGTAGATTTAATAATGATCTGTTTTTGCTGATTTTTTGATAAGAAGACCTGCCTTTTCTTGCTTCACTGGTTAAAAAAATAAAACTTATGGTATTATGAGTACAAACCATCAAAGGAGTGTCTGAAATGACGAATTTCTCTACCTTTCGTGTCATGAATGAACCAAATTTTACTGCTTCACTCACAACTGCAACCCTTGACGAGCTGCCAGCAGGCGATGTGCTTGTCCGTGTTGATTACTCAGATGTCAATTACAAAGATGCCTTGGCAGCAAAAGAAAATGGCGGCGTGATCCGCACGTATCCGATGACGCCGGGAATCGATTTAGCAGGGGAAGTCGTGGACAGTCAGTCTGCTGATTTTGCCCCAGGCGACCAAGTCTTAGTGACAGGTTATGGCTTAGGGGTTTCTCACCCAGGCGGTTACAGTCAATTTCAACGGGTCCCAGCCGAGTGGCTCGTGAAACGTTCTGCTGGTTTTTCAGCAAAAGACAGTATGACCTATGGCACTGCTGGGTTCACAGCAGCTTTAGCGGTGCAAGAATTAGAACAGCTGCACTTAGCAAAAGACGCTGCTATTTTGGTGACAGGCGCTAGCGGTGGCGTCGGCAGTGTCAGCATTGCTTTATTGAAAAAACTGGGCTATACAAATATAGTGGCGCTATCTCGGAAAACCGATGCGCAATGGTTGTTGGACCTAGGCGCAGCGAAAATCGTCAGTCCTGATGACGTGGTACCAGAAAAGGACAAACCATTAGCAAAACAAACGTTTGCAGCGGTCATCGATACAGTTGGCGGTCCATTGCTTGCGGCAGTGCTTCCGCAAATCGCTTATGGGGGCGGTGCCTTCTTATGCGGCAATGCTGGTGGAATCAAAATCGAAACGACTGTCTTACCATTTATTTTGCGTGGGATTCGCGTAATTGGGATCGATTCGGTCAATGTTTCCCATGAGATCCGCACGGCATTATGGGAGAAATTAGCGGGTGAGTGGAATGTGATCGATCAGCTTTACACGAAAGCCATCACTTTGGAAGACTTGCCAGAAACGTTGGCAGCTTTATTAGCAGGCACGCACCAAGGACGGACGATCGTTGAGGTGTCACAAGCGCAATGAGAATTTTGATTACGGCTGGCGGTACTTCCGAAAAAATCGATGATGTCCGTGCAATCACGAATCATTCCACGGGCTCACTTGGTCAAGCCATTGCCAAGGAATGGCTGCAATACCCTGAGGTGGCCATCGATTACGTTACGACGAAAACTGCCAAACAACCGCCGACCGATCCATGCGTTACCTGTCATTTCATTGAAGGGACCACGGACTTGTTGACGCAGTTGACCGATTTATTGACGACCCATTCGTATGCTGCTGTGATCCACAGTATGGCAGTCAGTGATTTCACCCCTGCTGCTCATTTTTCAGAAGCAGCGTTTTATGAAGCAATCAACGATGCCCTACCAGCTTATGACAACCAGGTCACTCCGGCATTGATGGCACACGTGCTCTCACAATCTGAATCAACGGCAGGCAAAGTTTCTTCCAATACTGATCATTTGTTTTTAGTGTTGAAGAAAACCCCGAAAGTGATCCAAACCATCAAAGCATTACAGCCGACAACCTTATTAGTCGGATTCAAATTATTAGTAGACGTAGCGGAAGCCGAGTTGTTTGCGGTCGCACGAAAAAGTCTGCTGGCTAGCCAAGCGGATTATGTGTTGGCCAACGACTTGACGCAAATTTCTGGAAACCAGCATGTCGGACACCTTTTGACACAAGAAGGACAAATCGGGACTGGCCGCACAAAAGCTGAGATCGCAACCTTGATCGTTGACACATTACGCAATGACCTGCGTGCTTAGCTAGATGTTTTTTAGAAAAGGAGAAAGAAACATGAAACAAAAACACGTTCTGCTTGGCGTCAGCGGCAGTATCTCTGCATACAAAGCAGCCGACCTAACCAATGAATTAACCAAAAAGGGCTATGCAGTGGATGTCTTAATGACTCAAAACAGCACACAATTTATTACGCCTTTGACGTTACAGTCATTATCCAAACGCCCGATCCATGTAGATGTTATGCAAGAACGTCAACCAGATCGCATCAATCATATTGAACTAGCCAAACAAGCCGATCTTTTCTTGCTCGCCCCAGCCAGTGCCAACAGTATTGGCAAGCTGGCGCATGGGATAGCCGATGATTTGATCTCAACAGTTGCCTTAGCGTTGCCGTTATCCGTGCCCCGCTTGATTGCGCCAGCCATGAATACCGTCATGTACGAAAACCCGATTGTTCAAAGAAATTTGGGGATTTTGAAAGAAGTCGGCTTCCAAGAGATTGAACCCCGTGAAGCGTTACTGGCTTGCGGTGATTTCGGCAGAGGCGCATTAGCAGCAACAGAAACGATTCTCGAAAAAGCATTGACTGCTTTGGAAGTACGGAGTGTCTAACAATGAAAAAAATATCAACTTTTGAACTTGTCTTAACAGCTTTCTTTTTAGGAATCTTGATTCTTTTAGCATCGGTTCCCTTTCTTGGGTTTATTCCCTTAGGACCAATCAATGCGACAACGATGCATATTCCTGTGATCATCGCTTCTATTGTATTGGGACCTCGGATCGGCGGCTTTTTAGGCGGCGCCTTTGGGATCATCAGTATGGTGCGTTCGACCTGGATCATCACCCCGCTTTCTTTTGTCTTCTCCCCTTTCGTACCGATTTATGGGAGTGATCAAGGAAGCTGGAAAGCGATCCTCGTAGCGTTGATTCCTCGTATTTTGATTGGTGTCGTTCCTTACTTTGTGTACAAAGGCTGTCAAAAAATCTGGAAAAACAAACAGCAAAGTCTTTCGCTACTGATTGCTGGTGTTGCTGGAGGCTTGACGAATACGATCCTGGTAATGAACTTGATCTACTTCTTGTTCCAGCAAGAATATGCGGAGATTGTGGGGAAAGCTGGCAATGCTGTCTATGCAGCGATTTTGGGTGTAATCTTCGCCCAAGGTGTACCTGAAGCCATTGTAGCGGGAATCGCCACGATGGCAGTTGGAACCGTCCTTTTGCGCTTAGTCATGAACCGCAAAAAAAATCGTATCTAAAAAAATAGCGACCGCCCAAAGTTAGCTTTTTGGCTAACTTAGGCGGTCGCTTCCCTTTGGAGTGTCTTATAAACTTTGTGTCACTTGGAGTGCTTCGACAAGCTCTTGATACTGCTCTTGGGTTAAATACTCTTCATAAAATGTCAGATAATCATCGATATCTGCTTGGGTCAAATAAGGCAGCTCTTGTTTGATTTGCAGCAGCAGTTCTTCAAACTCCTCATCCGTCAGCATATAAGAAGACCAATCATCGGCTTCATCATAGCTATCCCAGTACTCATCATCATAATCATTCTCATACCCATCATCATAGCTGTCATCCCAGCCATAATCATAGGGAGAAAACAATTCTTCTGGGTCAATCAATTCTTCCGCTGTGGGGATCGCAACGGCAGTATCACTTTTCTTCCCTGTAAAAGTCACCGTGGCTCCGATAGTGGTTTGCAGCTCATCCGCTTGCACGAAGTGAAAAGCCATTTTCTGCTGATTTGTTTTCGTATTGATGGTCATGGTTAAGTCAAACTGCTCGACTTCTTCCAACATCGTTTCTAATTCGGCGACTTGCTTTTGATCGGCGCCGTGTTCTTGGGCATAGGTTGCATAATCTGCCAATTCTTCTTTGGTAAACGTATGGCTGATCGTATCTCCATCTCTTTTGAAAGCATCCGGTTCGAAGGTTTTCAAATAGTCAGCAAACGTCTCATTATGAAAAAGACTGTTCATGGTAAAGAGGTTTTCAGGCTCTTTTTCTGCTTCGGTTGTCCCCTCACCGTCCTCTGCAAAAGTTCCTTCGCCAAAGTAAGAATCTAAGGTTTCTTGATCGATGCGCAGGTATTTGCCTTCATATTCCGCAGCGTCTGGTTTTGGCCCATAACTGTCACTACCAAATGCGCTGATATACCCTTGCAGTGTTTCATAGATTTCAGCTGACACATACGCTTCTTGTTTTTCTGGATCGACGATCAGCTTGATCGGCAGCTCCTGCCCCCCAAAAGCGACTGCCAGATTGAGTAAAATCGCTTTGGTTTCTTTGTCCTGGACGAAGTCCCCTTTAAATGACGAACCGACTAACTGTGACATCAACATGGAGGCATACCTATCGGCTTCTTGACCGTATTCGCTGCTGCTGCCCATCTCAAAGGTATCGATCGTCGCTTGGAATTCACCAGCATTCGCTGCTTGCTGATTCGTCAACTGTTCGGCAAACTGTTCTTGCGGTAATTTCGTACAACCACCGAAAAGAAAGGCGAACCCAACAAACAAAATGACGCGTCCCCACTTTTTCATCCTGCTCACTCCTTTTCGTTTATTGTACCGAAGACTGAGAAAGCTTACAAACCTAAGCTCTTTTTTATCAGCTCTCATAAAAAAAAGACTGCCCCTCGGGACAATCTTCTCGCTAATCTATTCTTCGCCGATGATTCGGACTTCTGTTTCTAAGGTGACATCAAAGGTTTCTTTGATGACTTGTTGGATATGAGCGATCAGTTCGACGTAATCCGTTGCAGTGGCTTGATCGACATTCACGATAAAGCCCGCATGTTTTTCCGAAATTTGGGCTCCGCCCCATTTCAATCCTTGTAAGCCTGCATCTTGGATCAGCTTGCCGGTAAAATGACCGACTGGACGTTTAAAGACACTCCCACAAGAGGGGTATTCTAGCGGTTGCTTCAATTGCCGCAATTCTGTCAGTTCATCCATCCGCTTTTTAATTTGCTCTTGATCGCCTTTTGCTAAATCAAAGCGACTGCTCAAAATGATCATCTTTTGCTCTTGCAACTTGCTATGACGATAAGCAAATTCCATTTCTTCCTTGGTATATGTCACGATTTGACCATTAGCCAGCAAAACGTCGCAGGACGCAAAGACATCTTGGATCTCGCCATCATAAGCGCCTGCATTCATAAAGACGGCACCGCCGACACTGCCGGGAATCCCGCAGGCAAATTCAAAACCAGTCAAGGATTCATGCAAAGCGACATAGGTGGTATCGATCAACTTTGCTCCAGCATCGACGATCAAAGAAGTGCCGTCTACCACGATTTGGTTCATTTCCGACAGCATGATCACCACGCCGCGAATACCACCATCACGGACGATCAAGTTGCTGGCGTTTCCTAAGACGATCCAAGGAATCGCTTGTTCTCGGCAATAATCAAGCAGCTGTTTAGCCTCTTCTGCTGTTTTGGGAAAAGCCAAAATGTCTGCCGGTCCACCAGTTTTTGTATACGTATAGTTCAATAAGGGTTCATCTTTTAATAAGGCAATTTCAGGGAATTGCGCAATCATCAAGTCTTTATTCACGAGAAGGTTTCCTTTCACAATAAACATCTCACTTATTTTAGCATGTTCAAGGAAAAGTTGCTACCTCTGGTGAATCAAAGAAAAGCTTAATAATCGAATGACCTGATTAATAAAGAGTAAACTTCAAAAAAAGTGTTTTGTTATTTCAGATAATCGTTCTTTCATCTCCGTAGTGACTTTATCGACTACTTCTAAGTTGCTGCGATGCAAGAGGTCCACACTGCGAATATGCTGACAAAGAATCGTCCCTTGAACTTTACTCTTTTGTGTTTCGGTAACTGTTTGAAACGCATTCGATCGAGCGAATTTTTCTTCTACATATTTTTTTGAGCTACTGAGTGGCATCACTAAGACGGTATTGAAACTCTTGTTATAATAATCATTACTAACCACCACACACAGTCTTTTTTTTGCCATTTCATTTCCTTTGGTGGGATTTAAGTCAATAAAAAGAATATCTCCTTGTCTTACCATTCAATATTCTCCTCACCTAAATCTTCTCCAAAAAACATCTCACCTGTATCAAATTTCCCCGTTTCTTCTACGATCGCTAATTCTTGTTTCCAAAAATCTTCAAAGGAAGGTGCTGCTTTTTCGCCTGTTACCTTGATCTCGCCTTCTGGAGTAAATTCAAAAATTACCCGCTGATTCTCTTTTAAGCCTAACTTTTGCCGCACACTTTTTGGAATAGTTATTTGATTTTTCGAAGTCATTTTTGCTGAAACTTGCGCTTTGATCGTCATGTGAACTGCCCCCTTTTCAAAACGATTGTAACATAAAATGTAAGGAAAAGTAAGGATTTATTAATCCTTTTTCGTACCACAAACGAATTTTCTCTAGCATCCAAATTTAATCCTCATTCTTCCTCCTTATTTTCCTCATTCCGCTCACTTGCTTTGTGCTTCTGGCTTTTTTAGGTAAAATGGGAGGCGTAGTGGAAAATAAGGAGGAGTCTCAATGAAATTTATTTCTTGGAATGTGAATGGTTTACGGGCCATCGTTAAAAAAAATTTTTCTGAAGTGTTTGAAGCCCTCGATGCTGATTTCTTTTGTTTACAAGAAACAAAGCTGCAAGAAGGTCAGATTGAATTGGATTTACCAGGCTATCATCAATACTGGAATTATGCGGAGAAGAAAGGCTATTCCGGCACGGCGATTTTCGCAAAAGAACCTGCGCTATCCGTCCGTTATGGATTAGGAATCGAAGAACATGATACGGAAGGTCGCGTCATCACACTAGAGTATCCTGAATTTTTCTTGATTACTTGCTACACACCGAATTCTCAAAATGAATTGCGCCGCTTAGATTATCGCATGACTTGGGAAGATGCCTTTTTGGCTTACTTGACTGAATTGAAACAACAAAAGCCAGTGATTCTCTGTGGTGATTTGAATGTTGCCCATAAGAATATCGATATCAAAAACTGGAAAACCAATCAAAAAAATGCTGGGTTTACACCTGAAGAACGGGAAAAGTTTTCGACTCTTTTGGCTGCTGGCTTTACCGATACGTTCCGTTATTTCTATCCAGATGCAGAAGGCATTTATTCTTGGTGGAGCTACCGTTTCAACGCTCGCAAAAACAATGCCGGCTGGCGCATCGATTACTTTGTCGTTTCGGATGACTTAAATGAGCGCTTGCTAGATGCCAAGATCCATACAGATATCATCGGCAGTGACCATTGCCCGGTGGAACTGGATCTCAAATAACCGTAAGAAAACTTCAGTTTTTCTTAACGTTTGTTCGCTTTTCATTCTTTGATTTTGTGCTAGAATGGCAATGAGGTGAGTCTGATGAATTTTATCGCAATGGACTTTGAAACAGCAAATTATCAAAAGCATAGTGCCTGTTCCCTTGCACTAGTCATGGTACAAGATAGCAAAATCGTGGGCGAATATTACACATTGATCCAACCGGAAACGGAATTTTTTTGGAAAAACATTCAAATTCATGGCATTCGTCCAGAAGATGTGCAAGAAGCGCCTAAGTTTCCTGACGTATGGAAACAAATCCAACAATATTATCAATTGAACAGTTTGATCGTTGCGCATAACGCTGGTTTTGATACTGGGGTTTTGGCGGGATGTCTTGATTATTATGGGTTGTCACAACCAAATTATCTTTCCTTATGTACGGTGCGAACGAGCCGCAAACTGTATCCAGAGTTTACAAATCATAAATTAAACACGGTTTGTGAGCAATTACAGATTCCTTTACTAAACCACCATGATGCACTAGAAGATAGTCGGGCATGTGCCCAAATCTTATTGCGTCAAGAAGAAGAATTTGGTATCGATCCATTAAAAAAATTGGTTTTAGTCAAATAAATAAGAACGTGCGTCCTAAAGTCAGCATTGCGCTAGCCTTTGGGACGCACGTTTTCATTTAAGAAAGGATTCATTTTAGGTCAGATCGATCCAATAATGACAGATTATAGCGCCATCTTCAGGATCAATGACTTTTTCAGTTAGTTTACCACCGTTGTTTTCAATGACTTTGGCGGAGGCGCGATTGGCTTCTTCACAGGTTACTAACACGTTGTTCAAGCCAAGTTGTTTGGCCTTTACCAATGACTGTGCCAACATTGCCGAGCCGATGCCTTGCTTTCGATGGTCTGGGTGCACTGAATACCCAATGTGTCCGCCAATTTGGCGCAAATACGCATTAAGTGTCAGACGCAGATTCAAGAGACCGACCACTTTTTGATCTTGGATAGCCAGATAGGTACGGGCGGGAACGAATCCTTCTGGTACCGTTTCTGCTGTTTTAAAATCCACCAATCCCTCTAGCCAGTCTTTGGCTGTGGGACTTTCTACAAGTCCTGCCCCACCGTGGATGACTTCTTGATTCTTCTCGAACGCTTGCCGATACGCTTCGATTTGATCGCAGTCTGCGATCGTCGGTTCCCGAAACTCCATTTCCTTCACTCCTTTTTTATGATTCAAAAAGACGTGCCATCATCAAGACGTCAACTTTTTGCCCCTCGCGGGTTTGCACCGCTTCTTTCATACAGCCTTCTGTTAGAAAACCAAATTTTTGATACAGATGGATCGCCCGTAGATTTCTCGCTTGGACGGTCAACTCGATGCGGGTCAATTCGCCAACTTCTACTACCCAGTCCAGTAATTCTTCAATCAGGAGCGAACCTAAGCCCAAGCCCCAATAGTCTTTTAAAATCGAGATACCGATCTCCCCGACATGGGCTAATTGCCACTCTTCATGGCCTTTGACTGATGCCATGGCGATCAATTGTTCTTGATCAAATGCCAACAACAGCAAATAGTCGTCCCGTTCATAGATAGCGTCCAGCTGTTCTGCCAATAAGGCTTCTGGCAACGCCAAGCCGCTTTCGTCCATCAAGAGAAAATCCGTTTCTTCTCCTAGCTGCTGACTGACTGCTAACACAGCTTTGGCATCAGCACCCGTGGCTTCTTTGATCTGTAATTGGATCTCACTCATGGACTGCCTGCCATTTTGTTGTGATCCGTTGCAAAAAGGCGGTTGCTTTGGTGCCATATGCATGACATTTCACAAGACGTTTCTGTTCATCTGTATCATCTTTTTCCAAAATCAGTTCTAAATAATCCTCTGGCAGGGAGGTTTCTAAGAGATTGCCCCATTCGATCACACACAAGCCATCCCCTTCGAAATAATCATCCAGTCCTAAATCATCTGCACCATATTCCACCCGATAGACATCCATATGATACAGCGGTAGCCGCCCATTGGTATATTCACGAATGATCGTATAGGTCGGACTTTTGATCAGTTGCTCGATCCCTAGCCCCAAGGCGATGCCTTTCGTCAATGTTGTTTTGCCAGCACCTAAATCGCCCGTCAACACCAGATTATCACCTGGCTCGGCTGCCTCTCCAATGATTTTTGCAAATGCTGCGGTTGCTTCTAAGTCGTTAATGGTAAACATAGTCCCCATCCTTTGATCAATCTAATTTACTAGTTGCTAGTATAGCTTGTTTTTCAAGGAATTGTAAAGAAGGAGCTTTGGGAAAATTCCCCGACGATCACTGGATCGTTGCTTTTTGCCGACGCCCCCTGCTTTGCTGCCCTCAACTTTCCAAGAGCAAAACAAAAAACTGACCCTCAAGGGATCAGTTTTTCATCAGTGTAGCGATTGGCTGCTTATTTTTCCATTAGTGTTTGTGCCGCAGTAATGATTGATAATTTGTAGACATCTTCTTCATTTGAACCACGAGACAAATCAGAGATTGGTTTGTTCAATCCTTGTAAGATTGGTCCAATCGCTTCAAAGTTACCGAAACGTTGGGCGATCTTGTAACCAATGTTTCCTGATTGTAAATCTGGGAAAACAAAGACGGTTGCTTTACCTGCTACTTCAGATTCAGGAGCTTTCAATTGCGCAACTGCTGAGATATACGCAGCATCGAATTGCAATTCTCCATCGATTTGGTATTCTGGTGCCAATTCTTTGGCGATTTTTGTTGCTTCAACGACTTTATCTACTTCTGGTGCTTTCGCAGACCCTTTCGTTGAGAAGCTTAACATAGCAACTTTTGGATCGATTTCAAATAATTCAGCGGTTTTCGCTGAGTCAACAGCGATTTCTGCCAATTCTTGTGCAGTTGGGTTTACATTGATGGCACAGTCTGAGAACAAGTATTTTTCTTGGTCACGACCACGAACCATTAAGAAAGCACCACTTGTACGGCTCACACCTGGTTTTGTTTTGATGATTTGTAAAGCGGGTCTTACTGTATCACCCGTAGAATGGATCGCTCCTGAAACCATTCCTTCAGTAATGCCCATGTAAGTCAACATTGTACCGAAATAGTTGACATCTTTTAAGATTTCTTCTGCTTGCTCTTTCGTTGCTTTGCCGTTGCGGCGTTCTACAAAAGCTTCAACCATTTCATCCCAACGATCATAATTTTCAGGATCTAAAATTTCAAAGTTTGATACGTTGATTCCGCGAGCTTCCGCTGCTTTTTCGATTTCAACCGGGTTACCGATCAAAACAGGTTCAATTAATTCTTCTGAACGTAAACGGCTAGCAGCACCTAGGATACGAGGATCTGTTGCTTCAGGAAAAACGATTTTGATATGACGACGCACGATTTTAAATTTTAAACTTTCGAATAATTCCACGGGTAAAGACCTCCAGTTTTTTTATACCCTTCCATTGTACAATAATTGCGAAAAAAAGAACAGATAAAAATCCTGTATTAGTCGATTATTTTAAATATCGTTACCTTTTTCACAAGTTTACTCATTCTAAATAACACAGTTTTACAACTGTGTTATTTTTTCTGGCAACGCCCAGGAAATCGGTTCTTCCCCTAACGCCAGCAATGCTTGATTGATCTTAGAAAAAGGCTTCGAACCAAAGAATCCTCGATGCGCTGATAACGGACTTGGATGAGGCGCTGTTATAATAATATGTTTGCTAGTATCTAGCAAAGCGGCTTTCTTTTGGGCGGGTTTGCCCCAAAGCACAAAAATGACCGGTTCTTCTCGTTGATTCAATTTTTCGATGATCGTATCAGTCAGCTGCTCCCAGCCATGCCCGTGATGTGAATAGGCTTGCCCTTCACGTACTGTCAACACGGTATTCAACAATAAGACCCCTTGTTGCGCCCAAGGTACGAGATAACCGTGGGACACAGGTGGAATCCCTAAGTCATCAGCTAATTCTTTGTAAATATTCCGCAACGAAGGCGGTATTTTGACCCCCGGCTGTACGGAAAACGACAGTCCGTGGGCTTGGTGAGGGCCATGATAAGGATCTTGACCTAAGATGACAACTTTTACGTCATGGTATGGTGTCAGTTTAAGTGCTTCATAAATATGATCCATCGCTGGATGGATCTTTTGCTGGGCATATTCTTGTTTCAAGAAAGCCCGTAGTTGTTGGTAATAGGGTTGCTCAAATGATTCTTGCAATTGCTCTTGCCAATCATTGTCCAATAGTCGTTTCATGGCGAATCTCCTTTGTTTTCTTCTAGGATAACAAATCCCTCCCCTTAGAAACAAGAATTACTCTTCGAAAGAAAAAAAATGCGCGATTTATGGTACACTATTTGTAGAAACGATTAAGAAAGGACGCTGACAATGATCAAATTAATTGCTTCTGATATGGATGGTACGCTTTTAAATGCTAGTATGCAGATTTCAGAAGAAAATATCCAAGCAATCAAATATGCCCAATCCAAAGGAATCGAATTTATGGTCGCAACTGGCCGTAACCGCAAAGAGGCTTTGCCGCCGCTGCAAGAAGCCGGGATCGACTGTGCAATGATCACCTTGAATGGTGCCCAAGTCTACGACGAAGCGGGCAATTCATTATTTACTGTGCCGATCAGCCATGAACAAACTCGTTCGTTGATCGACCTACTCAAAGAAAACGACATCTATTTTGAGATCTCAACGAGCAATGGGATCTATTCGGAAAGTCAGACACGTCGGATCGAAAATTTTGCGATCCATACGGCAGAAGCTATGCCCCATTTAACCCATAAGATGGCGATCGCTATGACAGCTGCCCGTTTAGAATTTTTACCGATCAATTATGTCGATGATTTCAGTGAGTTGTTTTCGATCGAAGAATTAGAATTTTTGAAAGTGATCTGCTTCCATCAAGATGGTGCGCGGGTATTGGGTCCTATCACGAAAATCATCGATGGGTACGGCGATTTAGTGGTGACTTCTTCTGGACAAAACAATATTGAGATCAACCACCGAAACGCGCAAAAAGGAATCGCAGTGGCGCATGTCGCTAAAGATCGGATGATCTCACTGGAGGAAGTGATGACGATCGGTGACAACTTAAATGACGTAAGTATGCTGCAACTGGCAGGCGTTAGTTTTGCAATGGGAAATGGCGAGTTAGAGGTAAAAGAAGCCGCGAAGTATTTGACGGACACCAATATTGAGTCTGGTGTCGGCAAAGCGATTGTTCGGGCAATTGATGAAAATCTTTAAATCACGCAGCTTTTTGGGGATACATGAGGAGGCGTAAGTATGTCAGAATTTTTCATCCAAGACAGACAACTTAGCAGAGTCACACGCACCATTGTCAAAGATGAAACAGGCAAATCACTGTTTTTAATGGTGGGCCGTTGGGGAACTAAGGGTGATGCTCTTTCCCTTTACCGCTTGAATGGGCAAATGGTTGCTAGTATCAAACAAATCAGTTTTACTTTTGGTACGCGCTTTGAGATCTACAAAGACTTTGAGAAAGTCGGTACACTGCAGAAAATCTTTAACTGGCCGGGTGATTTCTACTATATCCAGCAGCTTCACTGGGCGGTCCACGGCGATATCTACAATCATCGCTATGGGATCCATCATTTCAATAAAAAGATCATGGAAATGGATAAGGCGACCTTATTGACGGGGGATTATTATGTACTGGATGTCGTTGATGATCGGGATGCACCAGTCTGCATCTGTATCGCTGCCGTCATGGATTACTGGCTGTACAATCGGCACCGCAAGAAAGACCATCCTCTTGAGCTACGACTAACAAATGGAACCAGCTGAAAAATCAGCTGGTTCTTTTTTGCATATGGTCGTATAGGTGGCCACTGATCTCTCTTTGGGCCACGACTTCAAAGCCATGCTTTTCATAGAGCCGCTTCGCATGGGGATTTGCTCGATCAACACTCAAGCCGATCACCTCATAGCCATCTCTAGAAGCAATTTTCGGCAACGCTTCTAATAAGGCTGAGCCGACACCTTTACCGCGAAATTTCTCAGCCACACAGATGGTATCTAAGTACCATTCATTTGGTAAGGTTTCTTCATCGATAAACAGCTTCATGTCTTTACTCAAACCGTACTGTTCCAGCACTTTATCTAGAGGCTGATCGATCGTCGCCTCTTCTTTGTCTGGGTATCCAAAGGCGACCCCAGCAACCTCCCCGTCAATCTCATTGACCAACGCACGGCGAAAGCCGTAACGATAGTCGGGTTCTAACATGGCATCTGCCAAGATCTCTAAGGTCTTTGCTTCACCGATCTCTTTGACAAAGGGCAATTCCATATCCTTTAAAATGACTAAAACAAGTTCAGCCATGACAAAGCGATCTTCTTTTTTTGCAAATCTTATCACGTTTTCTCCTCCTTGCTTCTATACATAGAATAACAATTCTTTCAAGAAAAACCAAGTTGAATCGACAAAGGATCCACACAAAGTTTTCCTTATTTATTCATGCAATTCCAACGGCAAGCCGTCTGGATCTTGGAAAAAGGTCATTTTCTTATTCGTAAAGGTATCGAAACGAATCGGTTCACACGCAATTCCTTTGGCGGCTAACTTTGCCACGACTGCTTCAATATTTTCTACCGCAAATGCCAAATGCCGTAAGCCAGCTGCTTCGGGAAAGCTTGGTCTTGCTGGTGGGTTTTCCACCACAAACAGTTCTATTTCTGATTCCCCAAAGCGCAGGTCGATTTTTACATCTTTCTTTTCTGGGCGCGCATGTTCACGAATCACTTCAAAGCCTAATTTCTCTACATAAAATTCTTTGGTCTGCTGATAATCACTGGCGATGATCGCCACATGATGCATTTTTGAAAACATTATTGCCACTCCTTTGTATTGGACTCCTCTCTCAGTTTAAAGCCTTTGGCTGCATTTTACTAGAAAAGACTGCCGAAGTTCTCCTCTTTTCATAAATGGTTTCTGTTATACTAGAAAGCGGAAGGTGATGAAAAAAATGAAACTACTTTATATTTCAATCTCTGGAAATACCCGTGCATTCGTCAACCGCTTGTTGGCCTATGCGGATCAGCAAGACACTCCGAGTACTTGGGAAGCCAAAGAAATTCATGACAATAGTGTCTTTGAACAAGAAGACGAACCTTATGTGGTTTTTGTCCCTACCTATTTAGAAGGTGGAAATGGCGTCGATAACGGCGATCAGGAGATTCTCACAGAAACCATGCGGGAATACATTGACTATGAAAACAACGCAGCTCTTTGCTTAGGCGTGATCGGCAGTGGCAACAAAAACTTCAATTATCAATATTGCTTGACCGCAAAGCAATATGCGGAGCAATTTTCGATCCCGTTCTTAGCGGATTTCGAGCTGCGAGGCACGACCCAAGATATTGAACGGATCTATGCTTGTTTGAAAGAAAGCGATCCTGCCCACAGCAACACTTAACTTTAGCCAGCATTCATTAGCCATTAGGAGGACTTTTGCATATGGAACCACAAACGATGGTCATTTTAATCATACTCGCCAGCATTCTCATCTTGACCGCATTAGATATCTGGAATCGATACAAAGTACGCCGTTACGTTCGGCTTGCTTGGGGAAAGCTTCCCCGTCAGCCCCGCTTTGATAAAGAAGCGAGTTTGAAAAAGGCTTGGCTGACTGAGAAGAAGTTTCACGATTTTGATAGCGAGGTCGATGACATCACTTGGTATGACTTGGATGGCTTTTCGTTGTTTGAGTCCATTAATCTGACGTTTTCCAGTGTTGGTTCAGAAGCATTGTACCAGCAATTACGCAATTTTCGCTTCAAGACGGACAAACAGCTGACCAAATTGATCGACTTTTTTGCTGCTGACAGTGCCGCACGCGAACAATCCCAATATACGTTTGCTCGTTTAGGAAAACAAGATGATAATTTTTCGAAAGCCTACTTGGCCAATGAAGCTGCGCAATCGATCGGCTCTCTGCCGTTCTTTGTCTTTTTAGGTATGCTGCCGTTAGTCGGCATCTTGCTGCTCCTGCTGGGGTTTGTCCAAGGCATCCTGTTGACGTTGGTTAGTGTCGTTTTCAATACGATCTATTACTCCATCAAAAAAGCCAAGCTGGAAACAGAACTGAACAGCATGCGCTATTTGGTTCAAACGATTGCCTGTGGCAGTCAGATCGCTAAAATCAACACGCCCCTCCAAGATGAGATCAAACAATCCTTGGCACCATTAAAAAAGATCACTCGTTTCGCCTTTTCGTTTCGTGCCAAAAACGGCAGCGAAGGAGACATGTTGTTTGAATACATCAATATCATTTTTATGCTGCCGTTTATTTCCTATCAAACGGTCACTACTACCCTGGCAAAGCACCAACAAGCAGCCATCGATCTGTGGAATTTGCTGGGAAAATTGGAAGTCGCAGCCGCCATTTTAAATTTTCGCACGTATATGCCCATCACTTGCCTACCGACCTTCCAAACAAGCGGAGGTGTACAAGCAACGGGTACGTATCACCCGCTTCTAAGTGAAGCAGTCATGAATGATGTTGCTTGGACCCACAATACCCTCGTGACTGGCTCCAATGCCTCGGGCAAATCGACGTATGTCAAAAGCATCGCCATCAATTGCATTTTGGCACAAACGATCCAGACAGCAGTTGCCGAAGCCTTTACGATGGTTCCCGGTCATGTCATTACCTCGATGGCTGTCGAAGATGACTTGTTTGAAGGCGACAGCTATTTCGTCGCGGAAATCAAATCCATCAAACGCCTGCTAGACACCGTTGCCACGAACCAGCGCTGCTATTGTTTTGTTGATGAGATTTTAAAAGGAACCAATACGGTGGAACGGATCGCTGCTTCTGCCAGCATCATCCATTGGCTGCGAGCCTACCCATCATTGGCATTTGTCGCCACTCATGATATTGAGCTGACTGAAATTTTGAAAAATGATTGCCGCAACATTCATTTTTCTGAACAAGTCACAGAAGATGACGGCATCTCCTTTGATTACAAGGTCAAATCCGGTCCTGCCTTGAGCCGCAACGCGATCGCCCTCTTAAAAGTCATGGGCTACCCTGAAACGATCGTTCAAGACGCCTATGCCGCCGCCAATGATTTTGATCAAAACCGTAAATGGCAGGATTTATAACTTCATACAAACAAAAGCGCCTTATCCTGTGACTAACACTGGGATAAGGCGCTATTTTACGTTTCATTTAGTCAAACAAACCAGTCGCTAAACTGTATTGCTCTCCTTGTAACACATCGTATTGGATCAAATTGTAGGCATCATAGATTTCTTGGGCTTCTTGATCCAACGCAAGGGTCGTCTGCCATTGCCCGCCTTGATAGTATTGACCCATTTCAAAAGCTGGCAGCTCATCTTGCAAGGCCAATAACAACTGGTAAAACCCGCTCGTTGGTTGGTCACTGGCTTCTAATAGGTTCGGCGCAAAGTAAAAGGGACTTGTTACTGGTACATCTTCTGGGGCAAAATTTCCTTGCGAATCGACCATCAAAAACTCCGTTTCATGCAGGGCAGCCGTTTCATTTTGCTCCTTGATCTCATCGGCATAAATGCCTGGTAAATGATCCCCCCAAAAGACAACCAGCGTTCGCCGATCCAGCTGCTCTAATTCAGCTACAAAGTTTTTCAATGCTGTACTGCTGTAGGAGATATCCTGCAGGTAGTTTTCCAAAGAAGCCATATTGCCCGGACCGCTTGCTTGGTAATTCAAGGTATCGTATTTACCAGCATACGGCATATGGGTCTGCATCGTTACTAAATGGACAAATTGCGGTTGCTGATCGTTTTCCAACAATGCCAGCACTTCTTTGTAGGCCGCCTCATCAGAAATATAAGGATTATTTTCGATTTTGTCGGTATAGGTCATCGTCTCTTGATCGATAAACTGTTCAAACCCCATCACGCCATAGACATCCTTGCGTTTGTACATCGATGTATCGTAAGGATGGATCGCCGTTGCCGTATACCCGGACTGTTCCAAGAAAGAAACCAAGGATGGCAGTTGCGTCAATTTCGGCACCAGCATCGTGTAAGGCGTTGTCATCTGTGGATTCAATAGGCCCATGGCAAAACCAGTCAACGCTTCAAACTCGATGTTTGCCGTACCGCCCCCATAATTTTGCGAAAGCATTTTTCCACTGATGGTTTGATCGGCGACGTGGTAATAGTCTTTCAACGGATCGCCGGTGATCGACAAGCCATTTAAATGGTTCGGGTCGGAAAAGCTCTCGCTCATTACATAGACGATATTTGGTGCTTCACTTTCACGGTCTTGATTTATCTCCGCAGCCTGTGCATTGTAGGTGTCCGCAATCGCTTGGATCGCTTCTTTTGAATACCCCTCAGGCTTCGTCATGGCATCTACCCGCAGGTTGTACAAAAAACCACCAATAAATCCCGTATTGTAGTAGTTCATTTTTTGTGAATACGGAATCCAGAGCGCCGTCTGATTGTAGGCTTTGCGTAAAAGGTTGTTGCTGTCATTGAAGTGAGAAACATAGACTAAGCCCAGCGAGCATACGACCAGCACCGCTCCTCGCATCACTTGCAAACGCAGGTTTAATTTGCGGCTGCGATAGATACTCCAGCCGATCGCCCCGATCGCCGCCAGAGCGAAGAGGATGGCTAAGAAAAAGGCGCCATTGCCGATCATGGTTCGTAGAAGGTCGAATTGAGTGACCATCTTTAAATCATCGGGATAGATTGGTTCTTGGCGATAGACCATCTTTGTGTGGTTGGCATACCCTAAGATTCCGATGACGACACTATAAAAGACGCCTCCGATCAGTACCGAACCTGCCAAGCTGGCAAACACCCCATACACCAGCAGTAGCACCCCACAAGCCAAGAAAAACTTTGCTGTATGCCACGAAAAGGCAAATTTCAGAGCTAATTCAACGGAAAGATTGTTTTGACACCATTGCAAATATAAATTACTGAAAATGATCAACAGGACGATGGCGATGCCTTTTAATGCGATCTTCAGATAAGGGTGGATATTTATTTTCACGAAGGAACATTCCTCCTTTTCTACACGTTCTAGGTACCCTCGTATTTTATGCTTTCGAGGCAAGAAAGTAAAGCCGAGGTAAGAAGCTTTTGTTATTTTTAAAGAAAGCAAGTCTCATAAAAAAAGAGTCTAAGGTTTCTTGCCCCCTAGACTCTTCTTTCTATCCGAATGGAACTCAATCACTGGTTTCGTTTATTTCCAAAAATCATCAAAAATCGTGACGGGCAAGTGGCGTTTGTGTCGCGTTTTGTTCCACCAGTTTTCAATGGTTTGTTGGGCTTCAGCCGAAATTTCCTTGCCTTCTAAATAGTCATCGATGTCGTTGTAGGTCACTCCTAAAGCTGCTTCATCTGCCACTAAAGGTTTGCCATCTTCCAAGTCCGCAGTTGGGACTTTTGTATACAACGCTTCTGGCGCGCCTAAGTATTGCAAGAGTTGACGTCCTTGGCGTTTATTCAAACGAAACAGTGGTAAGATATCGGCACCGCCATCGCCGTATTTCGTAAAGAAGCCGGTGATATTTTCAGCAGCGTGATCTGTTCCCAGAACAGCCCCTGCTTTTTCACCTGCAATGGCATATTGCGTGATCATCCGTTGACGGGCTTTGATATTGCCTTTGTTAAAGTCGGAAACCGCTAACCCTGCTTCTTCCACCGCTTGTACTTGCGCATCGACGGCGGCTTTGATGTTTACCCGCAGCTCAATGTCTGGTTGGATAAACGCTAGTGCTTTTTTGGCATCTTCTTCGTCTGCTTGTTCCCCATAAGGTAAGCGTACCCCTATGAACTGATAGTTGGGATTCCCGGTTTCGCTGCGCATTTCCTCCATCGTCAATTGCGCAAGCCGTCCAGCTAACGTCGAATCTTGTCCACCACTGATCCCCAAGACAAACGTATGCAAGAACGGATTCTTTTGCAGATACGCCTTTAAAAAATCAATACTCTTACGAACTTCTTCTTTCGGGTCGATGGTCGGTAAGACTCCTAATTCTTTGATAATTTCTTGTTGCATGGTCATAGAAACGCCTCCTCTTATTTTTTGAAGCAGCTGACTGATCCTAGGACCAGCGCAGTTGCGGATTACAAAATCGCGCCATTGGTTTGTTTACGTACTTTTTCAATCGTGCGCATTTTATGATCCCAGCATTCTTGCGAAAGATCGACTGGGTATTTCTGTGGATTCAAGTCACGTTTGTACTCGTCCCAAAGGGAATCCAAGCAATTCGTCGCATAGGCTTTGATGTGTTCTAAGTCAGGCACTTGATACACTTGCTGGCCATCCACAAAGATGTCTTGCAATAATGGTCGCGCATCAAAGTTCGTCACTGTTTTGTTGATAAAGGTATGAACAGGATGGAACATGAACAGTTCGTCTTCTGCTTGTGGATTTTCTTCCCATAGCGTGACATAATCGCCTTCTGACTTGCCGTCAGATTTACGGGTGATCCGCCAAACTTGTTTTTTCCCAGGAGTCGAAACCTTTTCAGCATTGCTGGATAATTTTATGGTGTCGATCATTTCTCCCTGCTCATTTTCGATGGCCACCAGTTTATAAACCGCGCCTAATGCCGGTTGATCGTAAGCGGTGATCAGCTTGGTGCCGACACCCCACACATCGATTTTCGCCTTTTGCATTTTCAAGCTTAGAATCGTATTTTCGTCTAGATCATTGGAAGCATAGACTTTGGCTTCCGTGAATCCCGCTTCATCCAGCTGTTCACGGACTTTTTTCGAGATATACGCCATATCGCCGCTGTCGATCCGCACACCTAAGAAATTGATCTTATCCCCCATCTCTTTGGCCACACGAATCGCATTTGGCACACCTAAGCGCAATGTATCATAGGTATCGACTAAGAATACGCAATCTTTGTGGGTTTGGGCATATGCCATAAATGCATCATAGTCATTGCCGTAGGATTGCACGAGGGAATGGGCGTGGGTTCCGCTGGCTGGGATGCCAAAAATCTTCCCTGCCCGCACATTACTCGTCGCATCTGCTCCGCCAATATAAGCCGCTCGGGTCCCCCAAATGGCTGCATCCAATTCTTGTGCCCGTCGTGAACCAAATTCCAACAAGGGATCCGTGCCGATCACGGATTTGATGCGGGCCGCTTTCGTGGCGATCAGTGTTTGGAAATTGACCATATTCAGTAACGCCGTTTCGATCAACTGTGCTTGTGCCAACGGCCCTTCTACTTGAATGATCGGTTCATTGTTGAAGACTAAATCGCCTTCTAACGCAGAACGAACGGTACAAGCAAACTTGAACTCCTTTAGATACTCTAAAAAGGCTTCTGGATAGCCGCCGATTTCTCGCAAGTAGGCAATATCCGTTTCTGAAAAGGATAAATCGTTCAAATAGTCGATCAATCGTTCCAGACCGGCAAAGATCGCATAGCCGTTTTCAAAAGGCATGTCACGGAAATAGCATTCAAACACCGCATTACGATCGGCTCTGCCTAACTCCCAATAGGTTTGCATCATGTTGATTTGGTAGAGATCGGTGTGCAGCGTCAAGCTGTCATCTTTAAATAATTTCTGCATGTTCTTACTCCCTCTAGCTTACTTCTTCTCATTATAGCAAAAAAAACACAAAAGACAGAAAATCTTGTTTTTTTCAAAAAAAGTTGGGTTTTTGCTAGTACAAGGCAATCCATCTGAGAACAAATTGCTCAAAAGCATGGGTCAGCCTCCTACTTATTGGCGCATCATTCCTGCGCGCGTATAAGGTCGCCCCTTTGTTCAACGTTTGATTGCTCTTGCAACGTGCATGTCCCAACTTCTTTCAACTACTATTCTTTCACAGGCAATTGAACAAGAATGACATCTTTCCTCGGTTTAGAAAAGGTGATGCCTCTTGCTTCCATTTCTTTACGAATATTAACATTGACGGTCACGTCTTTGCGATCGACCTTCAGCAAACGATGAATCGCTGTGTCGACTTCTTCCCGACTGATTTTCTTTTTATTGTTGATCAATACTAAAGAAATCGTATCAAAACTATCCACATAGAGAATCTGCGTCCGATCAAGCGAGTACAATTTATAGTATTTGATCGCTATTTTGTCGAATAGATACTTGGAGATGTTCGGGTAAAAAGTTTCCATATTTAGATTTTGGTTTACTGGGGTTTCAATCAACTTCATGCACAACATCCTCTCTCGAAACTAATTCTGTTAAAATAAAGCGGCCAACACCGCCGTCTTCCGCGCGCTCAATGGTTCGATCACAAACTGCTTTGATCGCTGGGCTGGCATTTGCTACAGCCAAAGAAACATCCACCGCTTCAAACATCGCAAGGTCATTTTCACCATCACCGATCCCGTAGCTTTTGGCAGCGGGAAAAGCTTCTAAAAAGGAACGGATCGCGGCACCTTTGGTCGCCAATGGATCAACGATCTCCAGTGTTTGGACAAAGGATTGAAAAATCGCAGCCGTTTCTGATTGGATCATCGCCCGCAGCCGTTCTCTTTTTTCGTCTGACGCTTCCATCAGTTCGATTTTGATGACCTTTATCTCTGGATGTTCCTTCATAAACTGCAGCACGTCGTCTTTATGAAGACATTCGTTGTAAAAGAACTCATATTTGTAGTCAGCGATGATTTGTCCTCGCTCCCCTAACTCCGCGAGTAACTGCTTGCGGCTTTCTTGAAACTGCGCTTCATACAAATACGCTTGTGGGGAAATGATGCCATGGTCAGTATGTAAGAAATAAAAAACCTCTTCTGTTTCTAAGATACCAATCACTTGCGCCAATGTCTTATAGGGCAAGGTATGCGTCAAAACAGGCGCTTCTCCTTTTACCATCAGACCAGCGCCGTTTCCAAAAATCACATCGCAGGAAAGGCCTTCTTCCGCCATCATATCTTGAACAAGCTCAAATCCTCGCCCTGTGACAAACACAAAGTGATCCCCTTGGGCTTGCAAACAACGGATGGCTTCTTTATTGATCTCATGAATCGGGTGCCCCATTTCTTGGAACGTCCCATCAATATCAGAAAAAACTATTTGCATCTTATCTTCCTTTCTTTGTTATAATTATAGCACATTTTAAAAAACGCAAAAAAATTTTCTTGACTTTGTCGTTACGTCAACCTTTAGGATACAGGTGTAAGGAGGGAAAAGCCGATGGAATATACGATCAGTGCCTTAGCTAAACTGTCAGGAGTCAGCAGCCGTACCCTGCGGTATTATGATCAGATCAAGTTGTTACAACCGCAACGCACCAACTCAGCTGGTTACCGTATCTACGAGAGACAGGAAGTCGATCGCCTACAGCAGATTTTATATTTTAAGTCTTTTGGGCTGTCATTAGAAACAATCCGCGGAATCTTGGATGAGCCACAAGAATCGATCCAAATGGTCTTGTTGCAACATTACCAACAGCTTTTACAAGAGCGAGCAGCCCTGGACAGTCTTTTGACCACCTTGGCGCAAACAATTGATTATTATGAAGGAGAAAAGACGATGACCGATCAAGAGAAATTCCGTTATTTTAAGGAACAAAAAATTCGTGAAAACGAAGCGAACTACGGTGCCGAATTACGAGAAGCCTACGGTGAGGAAATCATCGAACAAAGCAACCAAAAGTGGCAGCAGATGACCCAAGTCGATTATCAAGCACTGACCGACAACGAAAACCGCTTATTGCAGCTGTTAAAAGAGCTATTGACTGAAAAGGAAGGGAAACGAATCCCTTCTGACAAAGCCCAAATGGCTTTTGCTGCGCATCAAGCATGGCTTAAACAAGCAGCGCCCTTTTACTCAGCAGAATATCACCGATCTTTAGGGGAAATGTACGTTCAAGACGAGCGTTTTACCGCCTATTACGATCAAAAAGCAGGCGTCGGCAGCGCGCAGCTGTTGAAACAGATCATTGACCATTACACCAAATCCCATTAAAAAAACGATGCGCAAGCACTGCCCGCTCAGGGGCACTGTTTGCGCATCGTTTCGTCTGTAGCTATCGTTTGATGAACTCATAGGGCATGCGATAGTTGCCGCTTTTTTCCATTACCGCCAATTGGACGGCGGTCTCCCCGCAAGCTTGCAAGTGATGATCGCTCGTTGAAAGCTGCAGCAGCTCGCTGATGTATAGATTGTCCCGTCCAATCACGAGCCATTCTCCCGGCGCCTGCGACTGGATCCCAGCAGCAACATGATCCCCATTGGTGAAAATCGCTTCGACCCCTTTATCTGCAAAATAAGCAGCCGCTTCTTTGCCATCTTCTTCCGTCAAACAATCCCAAAAAATCAAGTCTTCGGAAAAGGTCGAAAAATAGTCATGAGCCAAACGGACCGTGATTTTTGAATTGCTGCTGAGCTTGCGGCTACGTCCCAATGTCACGCCGATTTTCTGGATGCCTTGTTCCTTAAAATACGTGAAGACCTCCTTGATCGATTCCTCTCGATCGATATAAGTGCAGCCGTCAGTCAAATACGAGATATTTTCACAAAAGACGATGCGTCCGTATGAACGATAAGGCAATAAGGTTTCGATCGGATTCGCCCGCGAGGTAATGATCAAAGCATCAAAGCTTTTCGCCGCAAATTCTTGCAAATATGCTTCCTCTACTTGCGGATCATAGTTCGTGGCTAAAAGAGTCACCTTATAGCCACGAGCAAACGCTGCTGTCGTGATGCCGCTCAATAATCGATCAAAATAGGGATGATTGACAAACGGCAGGATCACGCCGATGTTTTTGGTTTTGCCGACACTTAATGCCCGCGCCGTGTAATTCGGAATATAGTTGACCTCTTCCATGACAGCCAGGATCTTACGACGCTTTTCTTCACTGACATAAGGATTGTTATTAATGACTCGTGAAACCGTTGAGACCGAATAGCCGGTCAAGCGTGCAATATCCCGAATGTTTGCCATGACTCACTGCTCCTTAAACGAATAATTGTTCTTTCATATAGTCTATCACACTTAACCCACATGTATAAAATTCATAGTAATCGTTGTGATGGATAAATCCGATACGCTGAGACCCGAAGTGTTCATCACACGTCAAGTGACTGATCTCATCCACAGGAATTTCTACTAACCGTTCTTGAAAGAACCCTTTTGGCTTCGTCAATACCAGTTGTTGTCCATCAAATGCCAACGTCACATAACAACATTCCGCACCATTTTTCTTCATGTATGTATTCATGTTTCCATCCCGCCTTCCTTTTTATAAATCAAGCATACTGTATGAAACGCGTCTCAGAGCAAGTCATTTGTTTCACTTTTTGACAAAAACCGATCGCCCTTCATGTGAATCACTTCGCATATTTTGCTTTTGTTGGTACAATAAAAAGAGAACAGTGCGAAAAAAAGCGCTATTTTTTAAGGAGGACCGCAAAGTGACATTAGAAGAAGCTTTTTTATTAGACACCTTGCGTTGCCGCTTCAAATTTTTAAGAGAAGAACGCGGATTGAGCCCAAAAGAAGTATGCCAGCATCTCGATGTGTCTTACCCCGATTACACCTTATACGAAGCAGGCGATCGCTTACCCGATGTATTGACGCTGCTACACGCAGCTTCCCTCTATAATGTTTCTGTCGATTACTTATTAGGACAGACAGAACGACCAGAACGGTATTTATGCTAACAATCGACTTTATCGAAAAAACGATCAAATGGTCGTTTTTTCTTTTGCCTCTTTCCCACTTTTCATCGATTAGCAACAATTGTTATCTAATCAAATGAAAAAAATCAAATCATGCGGTTCTTCTTGAAAAAAAATGATAGAATAAACCATCATACATAGAAGGAGTTCAAACAAACATGACCTATGCACTAGAACTAACCGATTTACGCAAAGTCTATGCTACCGGCGTTGAAGCGTTGCGGGGCATAAATTTGACGGTGGAAGAAGGCGACTTTTATGCCTTGTTAGGCCCAAACGGCGCTGGAAAGTCCACCACCATCGGCATTATCACCTCTCTTGTCAATAAATCTTCGGGAAGCGTCAAAGTCTTCGGCTACGATTTAGACAAAGAATTGGTCCAAGTCAAACAACAGATTGGTCTGGTTCCCCAAGAATTCAATTTCAATCCCTTTGAAACGGTCCAGCAGATCGTTGTCAATCAAGCTGGGTATTATGGTGTCCCTCGCAACGAAGCCATCAAGCGCAGCGAAAAATACTTGAAGCAGTCGAATTTGTGGGAAAAACGCAATGTTCGTGCGCGGATGCTGTCGGGCGGGATGAAACGCCGTTTGATGATTGCTCGTGCCCTGATGCATGAACCACGGCTATTGATTTTGGATGAACCGACGGCAGGTGTCGATATCGAATTACGGCGGGAAATGTGGAGCTTTTTGCGGGAATTGAACCAAAAGGGCACAACGATCATTTTGACGACCCATTATTTAGAAGAGGCGGAAATGCTTTGCCGCAACATCGGGATCATCCAATCTGGTGAACTGATCGAAAACACCAGCATGAAGTCCTTATTGGCAAAACTGCAATTTGAAACCTTTCTTTTTGATATCGCACCGATCAAGCAAGCACCAACGATCACTGGGTATCCGATCCAAATGGAAGATGAACAGACCATCGCTGTTGAAGTCGCTCGAGATCAAGGCGTCAACGATCTTTTTGCCCAATTCAGTCAGCAAGGGATCAATGTCCTCTCCATGCGCAACAAATCCAATCGCTTGGAAGAACTATTTTTGAAAATCACCGAAGAATCACACGAAGCGGAGGAAAACCATGTTTAGTCTTTATTTTACAGCCTTAAAAAGTTTAGCGGTCAAAGAGACCAACCGCTATTTACGGATTTGGGTGCAGACCCTCGTCCCACCCGTCATCACTACTTCCTTATACTTTATTATCTTTGGGAAAATGATCGGCAGCCGCATCGGCGAAATGGGCGGCTTTTCTTATATGGAATTTATCGTTCCTGGGCTGATCATGATGTCGACGATCACTAGTTCTTACTCTAACGTGTCATCTTCCTTCTTTTCACAGAAGTTTCAAAAAAACATTGAGGAACTCTTAGTGGCGCCGGTCCCTACCCACGTCATCATTTGGGGCTTTGTCTTTGGCGGACTTGGCCGTAGTATCTTGGTGGGCACATTGGTGACCATCATTTCCCTTTTCTTCGTCCCATTACATGTTTATTCTTGGGTCATCGTTGTCTTAACCCTTGTCATGACCGCCATCTTATTTTCATTAGCAGGGTTGCTAAATGGGATCTTCGCCCAATCCTTTGACGATGTTTCCATCGTGCCAACCTTTGTTTTACAACCATTGACCTATCTTGGAGGCGTCTTTTACTCCATCAGCATGCTACCGCCAATTTGGCAAACGATCTCCAAAGTCAACCCGATCGTGTATATGATCTCTGGTTTCCGTTACGGATTTTTGGGCACCATCGATGTCCCGATTTTCCTCTCCATCGGTATTTTGGTCTTGTTCATTGTCGTCTTATACAGCGTATGCTGGTACTTGATCCAAAAAGGCCGCGGGCTGCGTAGTTAATTGCAAAGAAAAAAAGATGAACTTCGTTAACGAAGCTCATCTTTTTTCTTTTATTAGGCATTCAAAACGACTTTTTCCAGTAATGCACCGGCTTGGTGTCTGCCTTCTAAATCAGTACTTCCAGAAAATTGTTGCACGCGATCCATGTTGGTGATCAAAACGATCACCATGGTTTCTTTGCCTTGCTGCTTGATAAACGGCAGATCCATTTGTGCCAGTTTGGTTTGCGGAGTTACTTGCTCCCCAGCTTTGACAAAGACTTCAAAGCCTTGACCGCCAAGGGAAACTGTATCGATCCCCATGTGCACAAGAACTTCAACGCCGTTTTGGGTTTTGATCCCGACGGCATGTTTTGAAGGGAACACAGTGGTGACTTCGCCACTGACTGGTGCAAAGATTTGGCCATCTTGTGACTCGATGGCATAGCCTTCTCCCATCATTTTCGTTGAAAAAACTTCATCTGGTACATCTTCTAATGGGACGTATTCACCATGGGTCACGGCATGCAGATCCACTTCGTTGGTGTAACGATCGCCTTCTGCTGCTTGATTTGGTACCAAGAACCAGCTCATGGCAAAAGATAAGCCGATCGCCAAGATGATCCCTAGAACGGCGTAGATAAAGTATTCCCCGATATAGGCTGGCAAACTAAAAATACTTGAAAGAATGTACCCATAAATACGAACACCGAAGAAACTGATGAAGGCAGAAGCCACAGAACTACCAACTGTTGCTGCGATAAAGGCTTTTTTATACTTCGACAAAATCCCGAATAACGCAGGTTCTGTGATCCCTAACAAGCCTGAAACCGCCGACGATAGAATGATCGATTTTTCTTCTTTGGTTTTGACTTTGAAATAAATAGCTGCTGTTGCGCCGGTGATTGCCATATTTGCCATAAACATCATTGGCATCAGCATATCATATCCTTGATTGGCAAAGTTTTGCAAAGCGATCGGGGTCATGGCATGATGCAGTCCCGTGAAGATTGCGATTGGTCGAATCGCCCCTACCACGATTCCTGCTAAGACAGGCGAGATAGTGAATAATCCAGCCACGCCAGCAGCCAATAAGTTTCCTAGATGGATACTGATTGGGCCAATGACCGTTAATGTCAAGATACCAGCGACAAACAACGAAATCGTCGGTGTAAACACGGTACGCAGCACTTGTGGTAAGAGTTTATCGACCCAACGGTAAATATAACTGAGCGCCAGCACGGCAAAGATAATGGGAATCACTGTCCCTGCATAGTTAAAGACGGGTACTGGCAATACGCCGAACAAACGAAAGGCGGAAATGCTCCCTTCGGCTACCGCATTGGTCATCGTTGGAAATTGCAGCGTTGCCGCGATTGCGATCGCTAAATATTGATTGGTTTTAAAAATCCGAGCGGCAGAAGCAGCAACAAAAAATGGCAAGAATGTGAATACGCCGCTCGCAATCATGTCGATCACTAAATAGGTATCTGTTTGATTAGAGATGACATTCAATGCCACCAATCCAGCCATCAATCCTTTGATCATTCCTGCGCCAGCGATAGCTGGAACGATCGGACCAAAAACGCCAGAAACGGTATCCATAAATAAGGAAACGGCTCCTTTTTTCTCTGATGTTTCCCCTTGGTTCGCTTCATCAAGTCCTAATTCTTTTGCTAAAGGTGCATAATAATCAGCAACATCCGTTCCTATCACTACTTGCAGCTGATTGCTTTGATATTTTGTTCCTACGACTTTGGGTGTTTTTTCTAACGCCGCATAGTCGACTTTTTTCTCATCCTTTAAATCAAAACGCAAGCGAGTCATACAGTGCCATGCATTGTTGATATTGTCTGATCCGCCAACATCTTTAATGATCTGTTTTACGATGTCTTCTTTGGTCATCTTTTTTTCCCCCTGTTGTTTGCTAACGGTCCTGATCCTTTTGACGGGCGCCCTTTCAGGTGTTTCCGTTTTCACACACATAGTAGCATGCTCACACAGACTTGTAAAACCAGTCCTTTTTTGATAAAACCAGAATAAAAACGCTATATATCAACGTTTTATTATAAAATAGGCGAAAATTGGACTGGTTTTATGGTGTATATCCAGTTTTTATTAGACCAAATTGACAGCGGTTGCCAAGCATGTTTCAATGGCTATAGCAACTAGAGACAAAAATTGGAGTGAATGAAATGACACCAACAATCATCACCGACGTCAAAGCCTTTGCGATCAAACCTGATCGTCATAACCTTGTTGTCGTTAAAGTAGAAACGAACAAAGGCGTATCTGGGTTAGGTTGTGCAACCTTCCAGTTTCGCCCACTAGCCGTAAAAACCGTCGTTGACGAGTATTTACGCCCCCTCTTACTTGGCCGCGATGCCAATCAAATCGAAGATCTTTGGCAAGTGATGAATGTCAATTCTTACTGGCGGAATGGTCCGATCACCAACAATGCCATCTCAGGAGTCGACATGGCTTTATGGGACATCAAGGGACAATTAGCCGATATGCCATTGTATCAACTGTTAGGTGGAAAAGCGCGTACGGCGATTCCCGCCTATACCCATGCCGTGGCAGATAATCTCGAAGACCTTTATCAAGAAATCGATCGCTTCTTGGCTGAGGGGTATCGCTATATCCGTTGCCAATTAGGCTTTTATGGTGGAAATCCTAGCCAACTGCAAACACCCGATCAGCCCATCGCTGGTTCCTATTTTGATCAAACAGACTACATGGACACAACACTGAAAATGTTTGCTGCGATCCAAGAACGATACGGCAATCAATTTCAAATGCTGCATGACGTGCATGAACGGCTACATCCAAACCAAGCGATTCAATTTGCAAAAGCCGCTGAGCCTTTCAATCTCTTTTTCCTAGAAGATATTTTGCCGCCGGATCAAAACAAGTGGTTGCAGCAACTCCGCAGCCAGTCGGCGACCCCGATCGCGACCGGCGAATTGTTCAATAATCCGATGGAATGGCAAGAGCTAGTCAAAAATCAACAGATTGACTTTATGCGTGCCCATGTCTCACAAATCGGTGGGATCACGCCAGCATTGAAATTGGCTCACTTCTGCGATGCGATGGGCATTCGGATCGCTTGGCATACGCCGTCTGATATCAGCCCTGTCGGCTTAGCCGTCAACACCCATCTAAATATCCATCTCCACAATGCCGCGATCCAAGAAACGATTGCGATCCCAGCAAATACCCAGTCGGTCTTTGGTGGTAGTCCACAACCTGAAAACGGCTATTTTTATCCCATCGAGAAAAGTGGGATCGGAATCACGTTCGATGAAGCAGCAGCTGCGGAATTTCCCGTGGTTTACCGTCCTCACGAATGGACCCAGAGCCGTACACCAGACGGCACTTTGATCACTCCTTAAACACAACAAAAGACATCCCCTGTCCAATCGACAGGGGATGTCTTTCTTCTCTCTGGGTAAAGACGACGCAACTGGCACCTTTGCTTTCCCAAAATCAATCGATGCGTGAGCGATGGATCTCACGGTCAAAGGGACGGATGTAGGTCACGGCATAATCAATGGCAACGATATTGCTGAACTCATACACGCGGCCGTCTTCTAAAATCGCCCGATTGCTGATCTGCATTGCCGGTGTTCCCCGCTTGCACAATAAAATACCCGATTGCGCGGTCGATGTGGTGATGGGGGTATAGCTTGTGATGTAGTGGGAAATGCGGTATCCGCAGCTTTCGACATAGCGTTGGATCGAGTGCTCCACGATTTCTTGTGTCAATTCAGGAAATAGGCTGACGGGCAATTTAGAGGTTTCCAGCTGTTCGATTTTATAATTGACGATCCGCACTCGTTTAAAGGTCCAGACTTCCTCGTCTGGGCCTATTTGGAAAATCTGCTGTTCATCCAACGTTGCTGCCGCCTTATTCAAGGAAATCATTTTGGAATGGATGCGGTCATAAGGGGTGCGGGTCAAGGAATTAAAGATCATTGGGTTTTTGACCCATTTTTCATGGATAAAAATCCCTGAACCTTGTACTACTTTGACGATCCCGATCTCTTCAAGGTTTTTGATTGCTTGCTGGATCGTAAACCGAGAAACGCCATAGGTTTGCGCAAGGGTTCTTTGGTTGGGTAATTTGCCGGCAGAAAATTCTTCCTGATAGATTTTACTCAACAGATCTTGCACGATAAATTCACGTTTTTTCATAATGGCTCCTTCATTTGAGCGGGAGCGATCTCGCTCATGGACCAACTGCAAGCCTTCATATCGATACGACCACTGGCTTTGAAGACCACCCCTTCATCGACGAGTGCTGCTTTTCGCACATTGGCGGTGGGACCAACTAAGACGCCATCTGCCCGCACGACTCGATGGGCAGGGACATCCTGAGGGCTCAAGCGCATCGCTCGACCGACTGCTCGCGCGCCGTTGATTTGTCCCAATTTCCACGCAATCTGACTATAGGAGACGACTTTACCAAAAGGGATCTGCCGCGCCAGCGCATAGACTTCTTCATAGAATGGATTCATACTGTTCGCTCCTTCTTTGATTCTTTCTATCATAGTACTGGATTCCCTGCCAATAGTAAATGAACAGACGCAACTTTAGCAATAGCCATACAAACACTCGATTCCTTCTCTAGCAAGCCAAGTACGAATCGAGTAGTCATTAGTTTGGAAAATCAAAGTAGGTTTTCGCATTGTGATAAGAGATATCTGCGACGATCTGCCCTAAATATATTTCATCTGCTGGCAGTTGTCCGTCTTCTACCCATTCACTGATCACCTGACACAAAATCCGCCGGAAATACTCGTGGCGTGGATAAGACAAAAAGCTGCGAGAATCCGTCAGCATGCCGACGAAGTTTCCAAGAATCCCGCCTTCTGCTAGGGTCGTCAACTGATATCGCATACCAGAATACGTATCATTGAACCACCAAGCAGAGCCTAATTGCAGCTTGCCTTTGCTCTCTTCTTGGAACGCCCCCATCAGCGCAGTCAACACTGGATAATCTTTGGGGTTCAGTGAATACAAAATCGTCTTCGGCAATAAGCTTTCCGCCTGAAGCTGCGCCAATGTCCGACTTAAGCCGCTCGCTAGACGATCGTCCCCCATCGCATCACCGCCGCTATCAGGTCCTAGTTGTTGGAAAAGTTTTTGACTGTTGTTGCGAGTCGCCATCAGATGCAATTGCGCGGTCCATCCTTGCTTCGCGTATTCGCGCATCAAGTCAATCAGCAAGCCGGTTTGAAACTGTCTGATTTCTTCATTAGTCAGTGTCCCAGTGGTCAAACGCTTCTGAAAAATCGCTTCAAGTGCAGCGGTATCGTAGGCTTCCTCTCCAAGACGTGATAGACTGTGATCTGCTAAACGACAGCCCCGTTGCTGGAAGTAAAAAATACGTACGGCCAATGCTTCAACCAGCGTTTGATAGCTAGTGATTTCTTTGTTCGCAGCTGCAGCCAATTGCTTAAGGTATGCTGGAAATTCTGAATTCTGCAGATTGATTGCTTTGTCAGGACGAAAGGTAGGATACACAGCAAAGGATTCTTCTGCCAGCTTTTGATGATACGTCAACGAATCAATGGGATCATCCGTCGTACAGATCACCTCAACGGCCATCTTTTTGATCAGCCCTCGTGGTGAAAATTCCTTCGTCTGCAACTGTTGATTGGCTTTTTCCCAAATGCTTGCTGCATTGGCTAGTGTCAACCGCTCATCAATACCAAAGATTCGCTTCAATTCCAAATTGGTCCAGACATATAATGGATTGCCAATGCAAGCCTCCAAGGTCTGCGCCCAAGCACAGAATTTTTCGTAGTCATCAGCATCGCCAGTGATCAAAGATTCTGCAACACCATTGGCTCGCATTAAGCGCCATTTGTAATGGTCCCCCGCCAGCCACGCTTGGGTCAGATTGGTGAAGTTTTGGTCTTCGAAAATCTCTTTCGGATCTAAATGACAATGGTAATCAATGATCGGCTGCTTTTTTGCATACCCATGGTATAACTCTTTGGCAAAGCTGTTTTTCAAAATAAAATCGTCAGTTAAAAACATTTCTTCGCTCCTTTTCTTAACGCCCCACGCTCTTGTCGATGGCTTCCCACAACCCTAATAAGTAGGAAGCGCCGATCGCCCGATCATATAAGCCATAGCCTGGACGTCCCGTTTCTCCCCAGATCATTCGCCCATGATCTGGTCGAATATAGCCGTCAAAGCCATTTTTGTACATCGCTTCTAGGATCTGATACATGTCTAACGAGCCTTCAGAGGAGAGATGCGGTGCTTCATAAAAGTCTTTGTCATTGCCCAAGTATTGAATGTTACGAACATGGGCAAAAGGAATTCGATCCCGGCGACAAAACTCAGCCAAAATCTCATAGACATTATTGGCTGGGTCTTCGGCGATACTGCCAGTACAAAGTGTGATACCATTTGACGGACTGTCGACCACGTTACAGACCCAATCCAGATCATCACGGTTTTTAACGATACGCGGCAGACCAAAAATCGAATAGGGAGGATCATCTGGATGAACAGCCATCTTGATGCCGACCTCTTCGCAGGTGGGAATGATGGCTTTTAGGAAATAAGCAAAGTTTTCTCTTAATTTGTCATCATCGACATCCTTATACGCAGCAAACAATTCTTTGACATGAGCCAAACGTTCTGGTTCCCAGCCTGGCAAGGTATAGCCAGAGCTTGACTCCTCAACTTCTTTGACGATCTCTTCTGGGTCTTTGTCGATCCCTGCTTTTTCAAATGCCATCGTAGAAGAACCATCGGCTAAGCGATAATCGAGATCCGTTTTGATCCAATCAAAAATCGGCATAAAATTATAGCAGATCACTTCGATCCCGTATGCTGCCAAATTACGAATCGTTTCTTTGTAGTTTTCGATATACAGGTCTCTCGAAGGCAAGCCAATCTTGATGTCATCATGAATATTGACACTTTCGATCACCTTCAGAGAAAGTCCAGCTGCTTCGACTTCTTCCACGAGCGCCTTGATCCGTTCTTTGGGCCAAACTGCTCCAGCAGGCAAATCAAAGAGTGTACCGACGATGCCTTTCATCCCAGGAATTTGACGGATATCTGCTAACTTGATTTTATCGTATTCTTTTCCATACCAACGAAATGTCATTTCCATTTTTTATTCGATCCCTTCTACTGTTTCATGTAATGTTTTACGGACTGCGCCGGTTCCTGCTAGCATCTTAGCGAACAAATGACCCACGTTTTCAGCGATTCTTGCTTGATAGAGATCCAACCCGAAAATCTGCGGATTTGCTAAGATTGGTCGAATGATCTCTTGAACATCGGCGGCTGACCCCAACTGACATTCATGTAAAATCTCTTGCAATTCTGCTAAGAGGGGATCAGGACTTGGGACAAATGGATGGCCTTCATCATCGATCGCTAAGAGATAGCGCAACCAGCCAGCAATCGCTAAAGGAATAAAAGTCAGCTCAGAAGCCGAGCCTTCTTTCTCCACATACTTTTTGATGGTTTCACCAAAACGGATGGCGATTTTCTGTGAGGTGTCTGCGGCGATGCGCTGTGGGGTGTCAGGAATCAGCGGATTCGGTAAACGAAGACCGACCACCTCATCGATAAATTTCTTTGGCTGAATGATCTCAGGATCTTCCACTACCGGCAAGCCTTCACGATAGCCGATTCCTTTGATCAAAGCGACAATATCTGGATCGGTCATTTCCGCAGCAATGGATGTATAGCCGAGTAAACAGCCGAACAAACTCATTGCCGTATGCAGTGGATTCAAACAAGTTGTGACTTTCATACTATCGGTTTTGTCTACGATCTCTCGACTCGTCAAGATCACCCCTGCTTTGTCTAAATTCGGGCGACCGTTCGGGAAATCATCTTCAATCACCAAGTAATGAGTCGCCTCTGTGTTAGCAAACGGAGCGATCGTCGTTCCTTTATCGGTCCGGATGACTGGCAACTGCTGAATGCCAGCTGCTGCTAATTCTTCTGCAACTGCTATTGAAGGATTTGGCGTAATCCGATCGATCATTGACCACGGAAACGTCACTTGCGCGTTGTTTTCTAAGTATCGGACAAACGCTTCTGAAACATGCCCCAGCTTTTGCCACTCTTTTGCGATGGTGACCATCGCCGTTTGGAAACGGAGCCCATTTTGCGAAAAATTATCGGTGGAGACCATAGCAATCGGAAGAGCCCCTGATTGAAAACGATCCCATAAAAAGCTAGCCAAAATGCTCATTGTATGGTTGACCTGATGAGGACCCGCAGCGAGATCCGCTTGGACGACAGGCAAAAAATTCCCCTGACTGTCTTTTAAGCCATAGCCTTTTTCTGTGATTGTTACGGTGACCAGCTGCACAGAAGGATCGCTAAACAACTGACGTACCTTTTGATAACTATCGGTGCAAGATGGATGACAATAATAACTGGCAGCTGTCGATTGCAAAAGTTTTTTCGTTAATTGACCATCCTCATGCATGATCACTTCTAGAATATCATTCTCATAAGGTGTATATACTTGATCGATTATCTGTTCATCAAATGTTTCGCAGACAACGATGCCGCTCGATAATTCGTTCTGATCAATCAAGGATTGAGCGATTTCTGCATGAAACGCTCGGTATAAATTTCCTCCGCCAAAATGAAGCCATCTCGGCTGTATTGCTGTTTGAGCATCAATCGCTGCTTTTTTTTCAGCAGGAAAAATGACGTGCGCCTTTTTCAAGACATTGTGATCAAACATGAATATCCTCCTTAAATTACACAAACTGATATATTAGCATTCTAATCTACGCAAAAGAAAAATGCAAGCATTTTCAAGAGAGAAACCTGCAATTTTTTTGTTCGCAAGAATGATTCTTCCCTGCGAACAAAGGCTAGTATTTTCTCTAGACTGTTCCATTTCTGGTTTGACCTTACTGCGTTAAATGAACAAGACAAAAAAACACAGTGAAGTGGCGTTCACTTCGCTGTGTTTTTTATTAGGCATAGCAGAATTTGACTGTGTTTCGCATCACTCAATGGGATGATAACTAAAACCTTGCCCCAGTACTTCTGAGACATTATTGACGATCACAAACGCTTTGGGGTCAATGGTCTCAATGATTTGTCTGATCTGCATAAACTCTTGGTCGCTGGCCACGATCAGCAGCACTTGCTTGTCGGCTTGCTGGTAACCGCCTTGGGCAGCCAACAGGGTCGCACCCCGAGCTGTTTTATCAAAGACCGCTTCTCGAATCTCATTCACGTGGTTTTCACTTAAGATCATGATAGATTTCTTTCGGTTAAAGCCGGTTTCAATGTAGGTCATCACACCAGAGGTGATCACGATCGATAAGATCGCAAACAAGAACTCTTCAAACCCGAAAACGAACAAGTTCATGGAAACAACGATCGCATCGGTCGCCAGCAAGCCGATCGCTGGATTCAAATTAAAGTATTTCTTGAAAATCAGCGGTGGAATCGTTGTGCCGCCGCTGGAAGACTGATTTTTGTACAAAATCGCTACTCCTAAAGCAAAAATCGCACTGCCAAAAATCACGGAAAGCAACCGGTCTTCAGCCACCATATATTCTGGGACTAAAGCAATTGCTACTGGAAAAGCAAAACTACCATAGAGGACTTTCAAAAAAGGCCCCTTCCCTAAAAAGGCATAGGCAAGAATAAGCATGAGAATATTCAAGACCATGATCACAGCCGCTCGATCCCAACCGAGTGCTGACTCTAATAAAATACCGATTCCGCTGACACCGCCAGCTGCCACATGATGCGGGCCCAAAAATAAATTGATGCTTGCCGCTAACAAGAAAAGTGCTGCGGTGATTTTTCCATAGGTTTTCAGAATTGTCATTTGTTTCCTCTTTTCCCTGTTATTTTCACGGTTTATTCAAGCTGCTTTGCAGCCATTCTTACTCCTCACTATACGCCCATTTGATGTCACCGACAAAATTTATGTTTAGCCAGAGGGAATAATCGGAAATCTGTTGGCTGATTGCCTGATTCAATCGTTCTCGCAAGGGATCTTGCTGACCTACTGTATCGAGAGGAGTTGCAGGTAAAATCACTACATCTAATTCCACAATGACTTGATTACCGACTTTGGCGGTACGTAACACAAAGTCCACCACTTCTTCTGCGCGCAATTCTTTTTCAACGATCGTCATGATGGTCTCCCGCAGTTCTTCTTTTGGAGTAGAAGAAGTCAATTCTAAAATCGCTGCTTTCAACTCTTTTATCGAAAGCTGGATAAAGAACAAGGTGATCCCGATGGAGATGATTGGGTCGACATACATCGCAAAATCCCCATAGGGACTGGCTTGGATCAGCCAGGACACAAGAAATGAACCGACGACACCCAGACTAAAGAAAAAGCCGAAACGCCATTGTTCTAGTTCCACCCAATAAAAGGGATGGGTCAGTGGTTTCTTTTTTAAGTACAAGTAAAAAGTGAAACAGTAGATCGTACCAACCAGCGAGAAATACAAACCGATTGGATCAATCATGCCATCACTGACGTGTAATAAACTAAAAGCAGACTCAATGATCCCATAAATCGAGATCAGCAGGATGATACTATATTGAATAAATACCACTAATGGCATCAATGCCTCTTTACCGAATGGGAAACGTTCAAAATCTTGGGCTTGGATATATTTTGCCACGTACAAAGCAATCAGTGACATCACTGCACCAATCAATGTATAGACCCCATCTAACAAGAGGACGTTATAACTGACCAGCAACCCAAAAAGCAAGGCACCGCCACCATAGATACTCCCAGCGACAATCGATGCCAACAAAAGCTTGCGTATTTTTTTCTTTTCACTCATGATATTCCTCATCTTTCACAAAAAAACTATTCTTTTGATTGCGTTCTTCTATCTATAAGCCTATCTTCCCATATAAATAACATGAAAAACAGTCAATTTTTTCATACAAAGCGGAAAAAAATAGTGTTGCTGTCAATCATTCACTCTATTCTCTAATGACGTATATACGGTTTTCCTCTTCCTCTCTTTTTACATTCTGGTGTAAATCCCCTTGACTACACAGATTGATTCCCTTATCATCAAGGGTAACCATATTCAATCAGAATTTTCAGAATATTCCGTTATATTTTTCATGACGGCGATTCATTGGAAGACAGGGAGGATGAAGAGAGTGAAAGAAACAAAACAAGTCCCATGGACAGGAGAACCAAATCAACGTGCGATCAACTATTTGAATGAAGAAAGCAAAGTGATCGTTTGCCCAACCAAAGTCGGCTATATCATTGCCGTCTCTGATAAAAAAGGGCTGGAACGCAAGTTTTCAGCAAAGAATCGCAAGCGTAACAAACCAGGCGTCGTTCTTTGCAGCTCATTGGAACAGCTACATGAATTAGCCGAATTAAATGCGGAAACCGCCGCCGTTTACGAAACTTGCTGGAACAATGACGTGTTATTCGGTGCGATTTTGCCTTGGAAAGAATCAGGAAAAGCCTATATCCCAAACGATGGTTCAGAAGAATTGATGACGGACGTTCGGGGAACCAGCTGTTTTGTGATCAAATTCGGTGTCCCTGGTGAGCAGATTTCAAAAGAACTTTGGGATCAGAAAAAGAAATTGCTTTTCGCCAGCTCAGCGAACCCTTCAGGCAAAGGAAACCGCGGACTTGTTGAAGGGATCGGCGAACAAATCGCGCAAGAAGCCGATCTAATCATTGAAGGCAACGACTATGTTGCATCGATCCAACCAGACAAAACGCTGGAAACCCGCTATGAGCAAGGAGTCATGGTTTCTTTCGTTGATAAAGACGGCAACTTGATTCCTGAGCAAGGAGACCAACGCTCCATCACACCCGCACCTGTCTTGATCCGTAAAGGACTCGATGTTGAAAAAATCCAAATGTACCTTTCTGATCACTTCAACTCATGGGACTATCGCCACGGGGAGTACTATTAAGTCTTTTTGTAATAGACAAACGCTTGTTGATCCTCTATTCTAAATCAGTACAGCTATATTTCGTCAGATTCAACAGCAGTTGGAAACTGCCATCGAAACAAACGAAAGAGAGTGAAGACCGCCTTGCGGGTCTTCACTCTCTTTTTTTCAGCAATTTCATTGATTCTTTCGCTTGATTTTTCGAACCTCCAGCAACCATACGTTTAAGAAATCGGACATCGTTTAGTCTATCTGCTGTATAGATTGCTGTTTGAGTCATCCGTTGGGTAAAGGTATGTTTTCTTATCGTGCTTCCCAGCGTTTTTTGATTTCAAAGGCAATCGATTTTGGTCTGCGGTCGCGAGTAAATATCCCCTTCTTATTGCCATCGATCCGACGAATATTCGCAGCTGTTGCAAAATCAGCAAAATTCCATAAGTGTTCCCCAACAACGTAATCTAAAGCATCCAGCACTTCAAAATTGGCTTTGTAAAAATCAATTTGGAATTCTTCTGAATAAGGTGTCCGATAGAGTGAATGCAAGCCTGAAATCGTGTCCGCTCCGAATTCAGAAAACATGATCGGTTTATCAGGGTACTTTTCGTGCCACTTTTCAATTTCTTGTCGAAGCCCTATCATTGCAGAGTCAAGATCCCCGTGCTCTATATACCAGCCATAATAGCGATTCAAACAAAGAATATCAACGAGTTCTGCTGCTTGATCTAAATCTGGCGATGCATTGACGATGTTTGGTATCACAATAGGCCGTTTTTGATGGTCTAATGCTTTAGCCAATTCAACCAACGGTTTAAAATATGCTCCGGCACCTTCTTGATGACTAGCTGGTTCATTCGCGATCGCCCATACAACCACACATGCATGGTTCTTATCACGTTCAATCAACTCTTGAATCACCTTGTGATGGTTCTCATGTGTTCTCAGCGTCTCCCAAGTATTTTTCTTGTTATTGTTCAAATTGACATCTACGTGAAAATTAGTAAACAGTCCCACACCAGGAACCTCGTCAATGACAACGATTCCTTCACGATCAGCAAGCCGCATTTCTTCTTCTGAATAAGGATAGTGCGATGTTCGAAAAGAATTCGCACCCAGCCATTTCATAAGGTTTTTATCCAGATTCGCAACGGCGCCGTTGTACCCCTTACCTAATACAGGGAAATCTTCGTGTTTGCCAAAACCTTTAAAATAAAACTCTTTATCATTGATATAGACTTTATTCTGTTTTATTTGAATCGTTCGAACACCGAATTCTTCAGTATAGGTATCGATCAAAAGTTCTTTATCAAAGAGCGATACCTCCAATCGATAAAGATAAGCATCCAGTGGTTGCCAGAGTCGAGTTTCAGAGATTACTAACGGTTGTTCAACATCACTGCTTTGGGCGATCAACTGATTGTCTTCATCCCAAATTTTCAGCTTGATGGTATCATAGTTCCCAGTAATAGACACTTCTGGCCGAACCGTTGTTACCCCACCGTGATACTCATAATGGATCACGATATCATCAATATATGTTTTTTTCGTTGTGTATAGTTTCACAGGACGATGGATACCACAATAATTGTAAAAATCAAAACGAGGTGTTACCGATGGTCGGCCATTTTTTTCTTGATAAAATCCACATGGCAGTGTACTTTCATCCAAGATATTTGAAACACACACTTTTAAATCGTTTTTCCCAGCATGAACCAAAGAATCAATGTCTATTTCAAAGGGAGTAAATCCGCCAATATGGTGAGCTGCTTTTATTCCATTGATATAAACAACTGCTTCATGAGTCACGGAGGCAAAGCGCAACACTTTTCTTTCATCCATTAGAGAAATTGGGATCATCATTTCTGTTTCATACCAGAAGTTTCCAACATGTTTCCTAATTGTTTCATCAATTACTTGGTCATCAATAGACCCTGGTACCGCGATCAAGAAAGGATCTTTCAAAGGTTTCGCTGGATCAATTGCTTCATTCTGTTTTTCAACTTGAACACGCCAGATGCCGCTTAAATCGATCAGCGAACGTGTTTCATTCATCACGGGATACAACATTTTATTTACCTGCTTTCTGCATGTTTTTGTTCCTCTAAGTATGCATCTTTATCGATCAATTTGAACCATGGATACCAAAGGATCGGCGACAAAATCAACTGCAAAAGAAGCTGCAGAATAATGATCGATACACTACCGCCAATACTAGCATGAAACCCTACTGGCAATCCAAAGATCGCTTGTGCACCAATCGTTCGTTCGATGAATCCAATACTGGTTAAGAAGTACGCGATTCCTAAACAAATCGAATTATTGAAAATAAAAGGTACAGCCATTTTAAAGTTTAGAACTAATGGAGTTCCAAAAATTACCGGTTCAGTGATACCAAATAATGCAGGGATGATCGAAATTTTTCCCATCTCTTTATAGCGTTGGCTTTTGCTTACAAACAGCATCAGCAAGACCAGTCCCAATGCCGATCCTCCCCAGCAAACGATATTGATAAATGCATGAGTAACAATATTCGGCAATGGCTGCCCTGCTTCATAGGCAGTCAGATTCTCAACATTCAAAGCCATCCAGATCGGTGTGACGATTGGTCCAATAACATTCGTTCCATGAATACCCAAGAACCACAAAAATTGTTGAAAAGCAATAATCAGTATGACCGCCCAGATAGAACTTCCGACTCCTTGCAACGGCGTTTGAACGATCGTAAAAATCAGCTGATGCAGATTGCCAAAGGAAGTAAGACTAAACAAGTACGCGACAAAACCGGAAAGTGTACCCAATAAAATAGTTGGGATCAGTGCTTCGAATGAACGCGATACCATGGGTGGGACACTCGCAGGCATTTTGATTGTCCACTTCCGTTCCTTAATAAATACATAGCCTCGACCAACTAAAAGGCCAATTATTATTGCAGAAAACATACCGCTCGTTCCAATCCAAGTAAGTGGAATCGTAGTGATATTAGCCTCGTCGACGGTATAACTGCCTAATGGTGTAAAGATCAAGAAGCTCATGATAGCAATCAATCCGACAGTTGTACCATCTTCTCCCAAGTTAAATTTGGCCGTCAAATTTTTTGCTATCAAAAAGACAAGATAAATTGAAATTGCCCCAATCGTCAAATTGTTGATTGCGCCAAAAAACACATCAAGTCCGATAGTGACAAAAAATTCCGCAACACTTGGTATTGGGAATGCACGAAAAATAACTGCAAATGAACCAAAAATCATAATACCGATCAGTGCCATCATTGCATCAGAAATCGATTTTATATACTTATTATTACTGAATTTCGTGACCCCTGCCAAGACCCCATCAAAAGTAGCCATTATTTTTTCCATCTGTTTCTCCTTCTCTCTATAATATAAACTTCTTCCTTTGCTATTAATTAAAATGTGCACTTGTTAACTAATATATTAGAATATTAGCATGCGCTTTCAAAGGTTGCAATAGTTTTTTTTATCTTTATTAGTTATACTGAAAAGACAAACTAATATATTAATAAAAATAGGAGACGCCAAATGACTATAGCAAGCTATAAAGACGAAGCTTATCACATCATTAAAGAAAAGATTATTCGATTGGAATTATTGCCTGGGGAAAAAATCTCAAGAAAACAATTTGTGTCTATGCTGGATATCGGTGATACTCCCGTTAGAGAGGCCATTCTTCAACTGAAAAGAGAAGGGTTGTTAGTCATAAGACCTCAAAGCGGAACATTTATCTCCAAAATCAATATGCAGCAAGTTCGGGAAGCAAAATTTGTAAGAGAAAAATTAGAATCTGCTATTGTTGTTGAAGCTATTGGGATTATTGATGATGCACAAATTGAGTCCCTTCGGCAAATCGTCGAAATGCAAGAGATTTACCTAAAAAACGGCAACTCGGAAAAATTCTTTGAATTGGACGAAGAGTTTCACCAATTTTTTTACCTGGTGACCGATAAAACACATGTTTATACTTGGTTGCTGGATTTAAATGTTCATTTGAATCGCTACCGCCATTTGACCTTAAAAGTAAAAGACTTTGACTGGATGAACATCCTGCAGCAGCATTGGGATATTTATGAAGCGCTGAAAGCCAAAGATGCAGACCTTATCGCAAATTTAGTTTCTCGTCATTTAGACCTCGTTGATGAAAATTATGAAGCTGTTTATGGTGAGTTTCATGAGTACTTTGATTAATTCTACGCATTTAAATCCGCAGAAATTGGATTGCTTATATGAATGGATAAAACATAATCCGCTGTTTGTCCCTAACTGCATTGATAAAGAACAAAGAATAAAAGACCCGTTCGGAAACTTTCCAACTGGTCTTTTATTCTTCTGGAATGACATGATTTATTACGTTCAATTATTCAAAAACGTTTAGGTATCATTTAGCAACGAATAATCGTCCTTGCTGTTTTGAGTAGACATAAAATGGCTAAGCACACTCTCAAAAAAAATTCATGACTTCTACCTATTGCTTAGTAAAAGTGTCTGCTACTTAATTAGGATTCAGTTTATTTCGATTTGAGTTGGGCTCACAAGATTTTGGTGAGAAAGATGTGCAACCTCCATAAAAATATTCGCGGTCTTCTAAGAATTCGTGGCTATCTTCCTTACTTCGAGTCAACGTGAGCCAATTTATTGTCAACTGTGTGTGGGCTTTCTTTCTCTTTTTACTGTGTTTATGGTTTGCAGGGATTGTCAAACATTTATTTTCTTCCTTTCTCGGCTTCATGATTTTTTACTATGAATTTCCTATTTTCACCTCGAATGAATTAAGTCACATCAATTTAAATCGCTGCAAAAAAAGTGATCATGCGCTCAGCATCATCACTTTCCTGTTTTCCTAGTTCGAAAATAGAGCGGTGTAACAAGCCACAAAAAGCCTTATCGTTTGCTCAATCCTCTTTGATTTAAATACTCTTTCATAAATAGTCGAGGCAAGCGGGAAAAGCTGCCTATTGCTGTAGTAGACCAGGAGCGGTCCGCATTGGTTTTTGTCCGCTTCGCATAATAGCACTTTGTTTCATCATCATAGGCATGAATGATGTCTTCTTTATTACGAGAATATGTATTTTCATGATAAATTCCTTCAAATGGTATCCGTGGTTTTTTTTCATTTGTTTCAATAGGGTGACCTACAGCGATTCCAAATACAGGATAGACATAATCAGGTAAATCTAGTAGCTCAGTAATTTCGATGATTGCATCTCGCACCCCGCCGATATAGCAAATACCTAACCCCATTGATTCCGCAGCTATCGCCAAATTTTGGGCTGCCAGAGAAGCATCAACAGCACCCACTATTGAGGCATCAATTCCTGACAACGTTTCTGTCAAATCGATTCCTTTTGCCTCTGCCATCTTTTTTATGCGATACAAATCAGCACAAAAAACAAAAAAGTGCCCTCCCTCTGCAATAAAAGGCTGATTTCCAGCGACTGCAGCAATCTCTTTCATCAGACGTGGATCTTCAACACCGATGATTGAATAAGATTGTTGATAGCTTGCGGTCGAAGCTGCTTGAGCCGCTGCAACGAGTGTCTTGATTTCTTCCTGTGTAAGTTTTTGCTCACTAAACTTGCGAACTGATACATGATTAAGAATCGTGCTTACTGTTTCGTTCATAATACCCTTCTTTCTCGAATAGATACATTTTCTCTCGACCTATTCTTTATTTTCACATCGTACTTGTGTGTCTTTGTCATTAGCAAAGCTTGTGAAATTACTGGATTGTTGCTTAGAAATTGGACCACTACAATAAATTCTTTATCGTAATTTCAGCAATTTGTTGTGCCATCGGCTTGTTTCTCATCGAAGCATTCAAGGTTCGCAGTCCATAATAGGCATTAAGGTAACAAAGGGACAGTTCTTTGGCTGTCTTTGTCGTTTTGATCTCTCCACTAAGCAGACTTTTTTCTATATGCTTTTCAACTTCTGCCTCAAGTTCCTTTGCATGTTGTTCGGACCATAACACCACGGCTGGATCAATACTGCCTCTTTCCATCGCTGCATTGATCAAATAACAGCCAGTGCTGTCTTCTTGAAAATCTACTTCAATTGCCCAATTCAATAATGCTGTTAATTTTTCTAAAAGCCCTTTTTCCTGATCCAATAATTGCTTTTGCTCTTGAATCCAGCGCTCATGATATACACGCAGTGTTTCTACGTATAAATCGTGCTTACTACCAAATGTGTTATAAAAGCTACCTTTCCCCAACCCTGTTTCGCGACATAGATTTTCGGTTGAACAGGCTTCATAGCCATGGGACCAAAATTCATGCATAGCAATCTTCACTGCTTCTTCCTTATTGTGTTTTTTAGGACGTCCTCGCATCTTTCCAGCTCCTTTTCTTTACCGATCAGTACATAAACAGAATATCATTTATGTACCAACCAGTCAAATATTATTTTGAGTTTTCACCTGCCTGTCCCTTCTCTTTTACACAAATGCTATTGTTAAGCTTCATTTATTAGTTTATTTCTCGTGTTTCTTTCAAAAGCTGAATGATCTCTGCCTGCTGTTTGATGATCGTATCTTGTTGCTTGATTTTAATCCAGTTTTGATCGATTTGGATAGCTGCTCCGAGATCTTTGTAACTGAGTTTGGGGATCTCCATGAACAGTCCGCGGTGAGCAGCTAAGTCATTAAAAATCTGAACAGACAGACCATCACTCAATTCATGGATCTCTTTTTCTTCAAGATATTGGTTGATCAGGTCTTCTACAGTCAAACTCTTTTTTCGTTTCTTGCCTTGTGTACCATTCGTATTTTCGGATTTCTTGTTCGTACCAAACATTTTTGTTCTCCTTTCGTTAGGTCATCCTTCCTCCATTTTGTGATTCTATGTCTCTTCTTCAGTGACCAAAATAAAATCGAGCGAAACCTACATGTAAATATTTTGTCACAAAATAGCATTATTATCTACATTTTATTTTTTTAACGATAAAAAAGAGGGATGAATTACGATCTGGTTTTATCTGTCTTAGAATTCCAACTTTATTTCTGCTATAATACCCTCATAAACACATAGGAGGTACTCGATGAAAAAGCATTCCTCAATTGCTTTCTAGGGGACGACGCCAATGACAGTGACTTTGGACTACACTTACTGCTGGGTTGTGGGCTGCCGCAACACAGTGCTTAGCACAAAACGAAAAAACTAAGCGTGGTACGGATTGCGAAATCGCATGAAGCTGGAAGCAGAAGTAATCGTTACGGACGGTGAATGTGTCCCTAGCCAAAGAAGCCTGATGAAGAACGAACGGAACCCTTTTCTCTCAAAAGAAATCATTCTTTTGGAGGAAAGCAAAATGAGAAAAGATGAAAATACGACCTTTGTTTGTAAAAACTGCAGTACGCCTGTGGCACCCTTGACCAATGGTTCTTACCGCAACCATTGTCCCCAGTGTCTCTACTCGTTACACGTGGATATTCGCCCGGGTGATCGTCAAAATACTTGCCATGGCTTGATGCGACCGATTGACTATCGCCAACATTCCAAAAAAGGCTATCAGCTGCTGCATGAATGCACCCGCTGCAAAAACCAGCAGTGGAATATCGTGGCACAGGATACGCAACAGCCAGACCATTTTATTGAGTGGTTGGCTCAAACCGCTGCGTATCACTAAAAAACCAAAGAAGACCATGCTTAAGGCTGGTCTTTTTTGGTTATCAGAACAACGGACCCCTTATACCACTAACTGCTCATAAACATTGTCGTCATAAGAAGCGCTTGCTGTAACCTAAAAAAACAGCCCGCTGTTTCGTCGATTGGTTGACGAAATTGCGGGCTGTCCTGCTAGTGTCTTCTTGATGATTTTACGTTGGTTTGCGCTTATTCAAAAACGAATTGATTGTGATACAGTTCCGCATAAAAGCCGTCAGCCGCCACCAATTGATGGTGATTGCCTTCTTCAATGACTTCGCCGTCCTTCAAGACAACGATGCGGTCGGCATTCAAAATCGTCTTCAAGCGATGGGCGATCACAAAACTGGTTCGTCCTTTGATCGCTTCATCCATTGCTCGTTGAATTTTCGCTTCGGTCACGGTATCAACGTTACTGGTGGCTTCATCCAAAATCAACAATTCTGGATTGGTCAAAATCGTTCGGGCAATACTCATCAATTGTTTTTGACCAGTACTGAAAAGATTGTTCTCTTCGGTGATCTCCGTGTCATAGCCTTTTTCCAACGTCATAACAAACTCATGGATATTGGCTTGTTTCGCTGCTGCAATGACTTCGGCTTCAGTCGCTTCTGGTTTCCCAAAAGCAATGTTTTCGCGAATCGTCCCTGAGAACAACACGGATTCTTGCAAAACGATTCCCACTTGAGAACGCAGCAGATCCAAATCTAGCTCCCGGATATCGATGCCGTCAAAGGTCACAGAACCACCATTCACATCATAGAAGCGATTCAACAGGTTCATGATGGTCGTTTTTCCTGAACCCGTCGGCCCGACCAATGCGACCATTTCGCCTTTGTTGACTGTGATCGAGACATCTTTTAGGACCAATTTTTGACTGTCATACCCAAAGTCCACATGATTCAAAGCAACCGCCTCTTTGATGCCCTTCACTTTGATCCCGTCTTTTGGTTTGACCTCATCGGGTTCATCAAACATTTCATTGATTCTGCGCGCACCGGTGATCGCCAATTGAATCATGCTGTAACCAGAAGAGATCTGCATCAATGGTTGATAATACTGCTGCGAATACTGGACAAAGGTCACAACTAATCCTAAAGCAACGGAACGTTCTAAGTCACCGTTTAATGCTAACCAGCCACCAAAGAAAATCACGATTGCCGTGTTCAACAAGGACATCCCTTGCATCAAGGGGAAAAGCAGCCCAGAGTAGACTTGCCCTTTGTAGGTAGCTTCGCGGACTTGTTGGTTGTGGACCAAGAAACCGTCGATGGTTTCTTCTTGCAGTCCATTGGTGATGATGATTCGTTGACCACTGATTTTTTCATCGATATAGCCGTTTAATTTTCCGACTTCATCTTGTTGCAGATCGACATATTTGCGGGCTTTTTGGATCACGATCACCGCAATCAACACCGCAATCGGGGTAGAAGAAATCGTTGCCCATGCCAATTCAACGTTTTGACGGAACATCATGATCAAGATTCCCACCATTAAGACTACATTGGTCAGCACTTGCAACAATGCTTGGTTCAGACTGTTTTGGATGTTATCCAAGTCACTGGTAAAACGGCTCAAAATATCACCGTCTTGATGAGAATCAAAGAATTTGATCGTCAATTTTTCCAGTTTATTAAATAAACCGATCCGCATTCTGTTGGTTGATTTCCCCACCACTTGCGTGAACAAGATACTATAAACAAAATTGGCTGCACTGGCTAAGACATAAAAAATCAACAATTTCCAAATGATCGATAGAAAAGCTGATTTATCATCGACCCCTTGCATCAAACCACCAACATAATTCGCCAACTCTTGGAACGCTTCTCCGACAAAGACTGGCGCTTGCACTTGCAGATACGTTGCCAGAATCACCGTCACAAAAATGAATAGAAACGACCACTTGTATTGTTTTAAGTAATGGTAGAAAAATTTACTCGCTTTGAACAAATCTGTCATGGTTACTCCTCTCCTTTCTGTGTTGCGAAGATTTCTTGATAGATGGCATTGTTATTGGCTAAAAATTCATGGCTTCCTTCACCAACCAGACGTCCATTATCTAAAACGAAGATGCGGTCGGCTTTCACAACAGAGGCAATCTTTTGCGCGATGATGATCGTTGTCGTGTCTTTTAATTGTTTTTCAAACGCTTCGCGAACCAATTTTTCCGAACGAGCATCTAATGCACTCGTACTATCATCCAAAATCAAAATTTTCGGTTCACCGATCACTCCTCGAGAAATCGATAAGCGTTGCTTTTGCCCTCCAGAAAAATTGCTGCTGCGCTCGGAGACCGGCGCTTCAAACCCAGCGGTCAATTTTTGAATAAATTCACTGGCTTGGGCGATTTCCGTTGCGCGAGACATCTCAGATTCTGAGGCGTCTTTTTTCCCTTGCCGCAAGTTTTGGGCAATCGTTCCTGAAAAGAGGATCGCTTTTTGCAAGACAAAAGCGACCGTTTTACGCAAGCTTTGTTCATTGACTTCTTTCAAGTCAACGCCGCCAACTCGCACGACACCTTCCGTTGGGTCAAACAAACGAGGAATCAGCTGCGCCAGTGTTGATTTGCCGGCACCAGTCGCCCCTACGATCCCAATCATTTCACCAGGTTTGATGGTAAAACTGATAGCCGTTAGGGCATTTTTTTCATCCCCAGGGTAACGGAAGCTGACGTTTTCAAAAGCGACACTTCCAGACAACTCTTGTTCTGGGACATCTTGGTATTGCAGATCCGGTTCGGTATCTAGAATCTCTTTGATCCGTTTAAGCGAAACTGCAGCCCGCGATGTCATCATCATCATCATGCCGCCGATAATGATCGCCATCATAATTTGCATCAAATAATTCATGAATGAGGCAATTCCCCCAATCAAGGTTGGATCATCTTTCGCTAGATCACTGACAAAGAAGATCGCGCCGACGACGGCTAAGTTGGCTGCCAGCATAAAGGAGGGGATCATTACAGAGAACAGGGTTCCTACGATAATATTATGCTTCGTTAACGTTTCACTGACTTTGGAAAAGCCTTGTAGCTGGTTTTCTTCTTGAACAAAAGATTTCACCACACGAATCCCCATCAAATTTTCTTTGGCAATCCCATTGATTTTGTCGATCAAGTTCTGGATGATCATAAAGTGTTTGCCCATCCGTGTAAAGGAGAGTGCCGTAATCACTAGGACAGCGATAATTAGTAAGACGATGATCCACCAAAGTTGCGGCATAGTTGTCATCGCCAAAATGAAGGCACCGATAAATAAGAACGGGATGCGAAACAACGATTGCAGCGAGATCATCACTAAGTTTTGAATTTGCGTGATGTCATTGGTCAAGCGCACCACTAGGTTTCCTGCCGAGAAGGTTTCGATATTACCAAATGAGAATGTCTGGATTTTCCGAAACATCTCTTCCCGAATATCGGCACTAACGCCTTGCGCCACTTTCGCAGAAAAAATCGTGTTGATAATCCCTGCAACAAGGCCTAGCAATGCTAGCCCAATCAGCTGCACACCAATTTTTTTCATTTCATCATTGTTTTCGGTAATAATTGATTCTAGCACTTGCTGCAAGAGCTTCGGCTGCCATAATGCAGCAACGACCATTAAAATGACCGATAATAAGGCAATGCCGGTTGCCGCTTTGTACTTTTTGACATGGCGTAAGACCAGATCCATATACGTACCACTCCTTTGTGTTTAGCAGAAAAGACTGCCAAAAAATTTCGGTTGCACAACAATTTACCATGGATCACGACGGGAAACAAGCGAACAAATAAAACAAAAAGAGCTTTCATGAAAGCTCTTTGAAAATATTACATAAATGTTGTCGAAAATAACGAATAGTAAAGGGATTATGATGATCCTCGATACTGGTTTGATTATTTTTTGTCGCTAAATCTTTGACTTACGATTCGCTGTTTTCCAGCTCACTTTTTTGTTTTTTTGTCAGCTTTTGTTTGACTAAATCGTAGGAAACCAAAATCATTTGTTCGATGTTTTCTTCCATCAAGGCATCAGATGCCAACTTGATGGTATTCCAATGGGTCTTATTGGCATAATACCCTGGAATGATGACGTCAGGAAATTGCTCTCGCAGCGTTTCGTTGACCTCGGGCAGATTTTTCAAAGTCAAAAACGCTGTTTCTTCTGGTTGTGGACTCATGATCCCAAACTGCTTTCCTACTAAATCAAAGTAGATTGCATCCCAATCTTTGCGATAATAGACTTTGGCTCCCGGCAAGCCTTCCCCAAAAGCTTGAAATCGCTGCATTTTTTGTGCAATTTTTTCTTCAATCGATGTACTCATTGTGTGTCCCCCACTTTCTGCTATCAAAATCGCCATTTTCTGCCTCAATTTTGACAGATTGAATCGCTTGCTGCTCTATTTCCTACTATTATACATGGTTGTCGTGGAAAAAGGGATTTTTTATCAGTGGCATGTCGACTGATAATGACGTTACATGCAGCTGTAAGCGGCGTTACATTCATTCACCTTTCTCAGAGGACACAAAAAAGCCCTCATCAGCGAGTAAGTTATACTCGCCAATAAGGGCAATTGATTACTAGATGTCATGGACAAGATTCATTTGAGAATCTTAGTACCAACCATTTGCTTCCCAGAATGCTTTGGCAGCAGACCAAGAACCATAACGTGATGCAACATATTCATCGGCAACCTTTTCTTGGTTAGCAGCTGAATAGTCACCATTTAAGTAAGAGTTGGTTAATTGGTAACGGCCATAGTATTGTCCGTTTGTCGCTGTGTAAGAACCACCAGATTCTTTGTTTGCGATCCATTCTTTTGCTGAAGCTTCTGAGCCGCTAGCTGAAGAGCTGTAGCTTGAGCTGCTTTGTGTGCTTGCAGCAGATTGTGTGTTGCTTGATTGTGAAGCTGCTGGTTCACTTGGTTGTTGTACACTTGCTGCAGCAGTCGTGTTTGCAGATTCTGTATAAGTGGCAGTGCCATCTGTAGGGATGATCAATGCTTCCCCAACAAAAATCAAGTTTTTATCAGCAATCTCGTTTGCTTCAACGATCGCATTGATCGTATCATCAGAGCTATAACCATAAAAGTTAGTAGCGATTGTTGATAATGTATCACCAGATTGAACAGTGTATTGTTCGTCTGCAAAGGCGTCTTTCCCACCTAAGAAAAGGCCGAAACCGGCAAGGACAGCTGTACTAAGTAAAACAGTTTTTAAAGACTTCATATAATTAAATCTCCTTCTTTGAAACTCATTTTGCGTCATTTGAGATGACTCAAGCGCATAAACAAGTCTAACATCGAAGAATATTTCATAGGTAAAGAATTCATTACAGATGATTACGAAAACGACAGTTGCCTTACGTTTCGTAAGAATTTGAGAATCCTATCATATCAAGCTTTACTCTGCTGTAATTTTTAACATTACAGTTATTTTGTTTTCAGGTAAACCAGTTAACCTTAGAAAACCTTTCCTATATTACAAAAAACCCTCTTTTTACACAGGATTGTAACAAAAGAAGGAACAAGACAAGGTCTCGTTCCTCATTTACTTTCTATTTTTTCTTCACTGGGATCAATTTATTCATGATGATCGCCGCAATAGCGCTTAAAGCAATCGGTGAATCTAATAAATATTGTAAGAATTGAGGCGCAGATTCTTTGATTTCTGCTGGCATAAACAACAAGCCGATGGCAATAATCAACGGTACCCCGATAATATACAACTCCCGCTCGGAAAACTCTTCATTCTTAATGACCCGAAAGCCGCTCAACAAAATAATGACGCAGACGACCGCGAACACGCCGCCGATGACAGCAGAAGGTACTGCGTGAATCAAGGCTGAAAGTTTTCCCATGAAGGACAATAGGATAAACCAGACGGACGCCATCACAAAGACTTTTTTACTAGCAACCCCTGTAATCGAAATAATCCCTGCATTGGTAGAATAACCAGTTACAGGTGTCGTTCCAACTAAGGCGGCAACCAAGCAGCCTAACCCTTCACCGATCACGCCTTTATTGATCTGTTCATCCGTAACAGGTTCTTCTGTCACAGAACTGACCGCATACCAAGTACCTGTTGTTTCTGCTAGGAGAACCATATAGATCACTAGCATCGTTAAGATCGCTGAAACATCAAAATGCAGGCCATAGTTTAGAAATACCAGTTTTGGCAGACTAAAGAAAGAAGCATCTGCCACCGACTGAAAATCAACGCCTCCCATAAAGGAAGCAATCACGGTACCGATAACCAAAGCAATAATGACCGAACTGATTCGGAAGTATTTCCCCATTCCTGGAAAATAATCGCCTAACATGGAAAACAAGATCAAAATCGCCGCAGTAATCGCAGCTAACAACATGTTTTGATTGGCACTTAGTGTTTCAGTGGCAGGATAGATATTGCTGGTAAATGCTGTTGGCAGCAGCGTCAAACCAACGATCATGATGATCGTCCCACTGACGATCGTAGGAATAAAATGACGAACGATATACTTATAGATGCCAGTAAAACCTAGTAAAATGACTGCTGCAGCACCAACAATGCTGGCACCTAACACCGTGTCCATACCGTTGGCACCAAAATAAATACCGATGATCGCTCCAACGGGTACAAAGGATGGTCCTTGACATACGGGTAATTTCAAGAAAAAGAGGACTTGGATCAAAGAAGCGATCCCTGCTCCTAAAAAGGTCGATTGGATCAAACCTGATGCGTCTGAAGAGGACATCGCCACCGCGGTTGCGATAATAAATGGCGGCACATACACGTCCATTGCCAACACATGCTGTAATCCTAAAAGTACTGCTTGACCAAAGGGAATGTCTTCATTCATTCCGATCGTTAAATGTTTGTTTTTCGTTGATTCCACTGTCTCATTCTCCTCATTTTTCGTGTACTTTTTTTCCTTGGACCCAGACTTGGCGAATATTTTGCATCGTTGCTAAGTACAGGATTTTTTGTAGTCTTGCTTCGGGTGAGGTGAACACACCGAAGTCAGGCAAAGGATTTTCTTTTTGTCGCGTATCGATCACTTGCACATCAAACGCATACCCTTCTTTGATGACACCTACTGGTAATTTCAGTGCCTCACCGCCGCCTTTTGTCGCCAATGAGAACGCATCGATCACGGATATACGAGAATCAGCTACTCCTCGTGTGTTTTGAGGAAGCGTGACATCCACGCCATCTTCTAACATTCTCGAAGACATCACAGCTTGTTTGATGTTGTCATACAAACTCGGTGAAAAACCGCCGGAGATATCTGTTCCTAAACCAATCGTGACTCCTTGTTCTTTCAAGCGCTTGATTGGGATCACGCCATTGGCAAAGTAGGCATTTGAAATGGGACAGTGCGCAACTGCGGCGCCGGTTTCAACAAAACGAACACCGTCAGCTGGGCTGATGAAATTGCCATGAGCCATCACTGCTTTTTCACGCAACAAGCCAAAATCTTGCAGCACTTCGGTATCCGTTTTACCAAATCGTTCTTGAACAAAGTCATGTTCCCATTGCCCTTCACTGCAGTGGGTCTGAACATGAACATCATATTTTTCAGCCAATGCGCCTAACCCTGCCAAGCCTTCATCGGTACAGCTGGGGACAAATCGCGGAGTGACCACAGGATAAACGCCTTGTGGGGCGGTCTTTGCGATTGCTTGTACTTCTTGAATAAAACGTTCTGTATCCGCTAATGCCTCTTCTGTTGACGCGTCTCGATAAAAAGCAGGATTGGCTTGGGGATCGTCCATAACGACTTTTCCGACTAATCCCCGTTGACCAAGAGCGGCACAAGTCTTCGCCAATTGAAGGCTCGCTTCTAGATGGATCGTTGCAAAATAAAGAACCGTTGTCGTTCCTCTTGCCAATAGCTGCGCCACCAAATCTTGATAGACAGCTTTGGCAAATGCTGGATCGGCATATTTTGCCTCCAGTGGAAACGTGCATTCATCTAACCAGACATTTAACGGTTCATCTAACGCGATCCCTGCTTGCGGCCATTGTGGTGCGTGGACATGCAGATCGACAAACCCTGGTAAAAAGCACTGGCCTTCAGATAAAGCCTGAAGATTCTCTGATGCTTTTGCCAGCTCTGCCTCATACCCTTGATCTGTTTTGGCAGTAACTTTCGTGATGATCCCTGCGTCATCGACTTGAATCAAAGCTTCTTCTATATACTCCAATTTTCCATCACTTGGCGTATGGAAAACATCTCCTTTAAAATAGCGAATGGTTGCCATTTGTTTGATTTCCCCCGTTCTCTAAGACATTGTCAGGAAAAAGCCGTTCATTTAATGTTCCTTTTTCACTAACACGATGTTCTTATTTTAACGCTATTCGAAAATAGTGCAATAAAATTCACTATCATAAAGGAAGATAAAACGCTGAACGTTCGGTTTTTATGCGATTTCAAAAAAAGACACCGTCTAGAAATAAGACAGTGTCTGCTTTTTGAGAATATTCGCTTGGTTTATCTATAACTAAGGCGTTACCTAAACTAGACTAACGGTCAGGGTTTTTCCGAGGGCGGAAGCAAGTTTGGATAATGTTTCGAAACTTGTATTATCCCCTCTCTCAATACGTGCAATGGTTGACTGAGGAACAGCGGCGAGCTCTGCAAGTTCTCTTTGTGTGAGTCCTGCACTTTCTCGCGCTTTCATCAATGCTACAGCACTAGCAAGTTTCGCTTTTTCAGCTTCATATTCAGCTTTGAATTCAGTATCTTTCATTTTTTCTTTTAAAAAATCATTGAATTTAACTGTTGGCATCTTTGATCTCCTCCTCAAATTCTTTTCGGATCTCTATCGCTTTTGCTATTTCTTGAATTGGCGTCTTCTGCGTTTTCTTGGTGAAACCATGGGTAATAATGAATTTAGAACCTAGCCAATGAAAATATAAAGCTCTTTGAATGTTTCCTCCAATTCCTGATCTCAGCTCAAATAGGTTATCTCCCAGTTTTTTCACCCATTTCATTTTTTGAGCGATCAGTATTCCATGTTCTTCCACATTCGCAATGACTGCTAACATTTTTTTCTGGTCTTTCTCAGGTAACTGTTCAAAAAACTCAATAAATTCATTGTGTCCATTTGGTCGCTCATAAAACTCAAACTTAGGTTTGTCCATATACAAATGATAGCATATATGCCATCATTTGTCGATTCAAGTTACCGTTCATTATTCTTTCTTAGACTTTATTCCCTATAATTGGTTTCATCTTTTTTTCTAGTTGATACAAAACTACTTAACATTCTCTTTGTCGATGAAACCGAATCAACTCCAAATCATTTCTCCATTATTTTTCTTTACGATTCCTACGAAATACCACCAATCCACCTACTAGCAAACACAGTAATCCTGCAATCGAGCCCCATTTTGCTGGCTCTAAAAAGCTTTGGATCCTTGAGGTCTGATTCGTTGCCGTCGTTCCTGATAGCTGAAACAAGAAAGCCAGCGGCTGATGTTCAAAACGAAGAATGACAAATAGGAGTGTCATCAAAAGAAATTGATGTACCAGACTCCCTTTGCTTTGTGTGGCATACTTGGCTAAACTCCGCTGCTCGATTGCTTCGGGTTTTGCCGTCAAATACTGTTTCGTGAGCCATTGATTCAATCCCGCATTAAAGAAACTAATGACAAATAAACTTATTGGGATCAAAAGATCGCTGCTAAATAGAAGAACACCAACCATCAATCCAAGCAAATACGCCGGTACTAACTGTTTTTCTAGCAAGCGTGCGAGTTTTCCTCCGAGAAACATGGCACCAAAAAGGCCCAGTGCATATGGTAAGTAAACGTGCGTGCTTAGCGCTTGTGCTCCAAATCGACCGGTAACATACACCGAGCCGAAAAGAAAAAGAAAGTTTCCGATCACCCCACGAATGAAGGTGAGCACATTTAGATGAAGTGGCTGTTTCCACGATCGGCTGCGTTTCGTTAAAGTGATCAGCAGCAAAGCAAAGAGAAACAAGAAACCAGTGATCGCCCACTCAAAGAGGGCATTCGACTTGATCAGCCTGGCTGCTCGCAAGCCAAACAGTAAGAGAAAGAAAAAGAAATACAACAAAAATTGCTTGTTGAATAACTGGTTGCGCTGCATCAGCGGTCTTTTCGGTAGGTTTTTGAAGGTTTGACTACTCTTAGCCGCCAGCACAAAGAGTGCAAGATAACTGCCAAATAGACCAATGCCCTGAAGGTCATCAGGCAACCGTAAGGCAAACAATAAAACGAAAAGAAAGAACAGCGCCTCCTTCCAATCATTTTTCAGCGGCTGTTCAGTGAGCTTGGCTTTTTGGCGTACCATCAGGTCAGCTGGCGGCAGCCAAGAAGCACTGACCCCCAACAAACCAGCAGCTGGCAAGAGTGCCACGCTCCACCAAGTGCTCAAGATACCCACCAATGCGCCAGCACCGCCGATCAAGACACTGGCTGCTAACAGCGATGGTGCGAAAAGCGCCGTAAGCGTCTGTAAGAAAAAGACCCCTGTCATGCGAAAGGTATAAAAGAGCGCAAAGGCTAATGCTGCACTTAGCGACTGCTCTTTGCTCAAAGATAAGAAATAAAGATACGGGATGATCGTGATCGTATTGCTGATGATCAAAAGTGCGGTATGGGATTTTTTGTATATCATCTAAATTCCTCTACTATTGATTGTAGTCTTATTATTTTTTCTATTCTTGATAGTAGGTAGTCATTATAAGCAAGTCCTCTATTTAATCCAAAGGCCATTCCTATCCTCCACCACCTTTAATTTACTATTCGGCTGTAACTGGCATTCGATTTCTCCCCCTTGAAGCTTCACTCTGATTGCTTCTTGCTGATAAGTGATCGTAAAGGTCAGTGATTCGATTTTCTGTGGCAAATGATTCGCCAAGTGAAGTCCGCGATCATAGGTCAGACCAGCAAAACCATAAATCAAACTCAACCAGCTGCCGCCCATATTGGCAGCATGAACACCGTCTACAACATTCTTTTGCAAATCATTGAGATCCATCAGTGCGGTATCCATGAAGTAGCGATACGCTTTTTCAGTGTCGCCGATTCGGCTAGCCATCACACTAAAGATGGAACGAGACAACGAGGAGTCATGGGTCGTCACCTGCTCGTAATAGTCATAGTCTCTTGTTAATTGATCTGCTGAAAATTCATGGGTAAACAGCATCTCTGCTAAAACCGTATCTGCTTGCTTGCATACTTGATACTTATAAATGATCATTGGATGATAGTGAAGTAGAAGCGGATAATTCTCAGCAGGTGTTTCCTCAAATGGCCACAGCGCTTGATCTAAGAAGGAATCATCTTGTTTCGTTAGCTGCCGCTCTTCATCGTAACCGAAGTACATCAAGTCAGCCGCTTTTTCCCAATCGGCAATCAATTCTTGATAGACATGGTATCGTTTGGCCAATTCGACCGCATAGCGTAAGTTATTTTGTACCATTTTGTTTGTATAAAAATTGTTGTTTACCAAAGCGCTGTATTCGTCTGGTCCTGTCACTCCATGAATACAAAACCGCTCTTGTCCTTCTTTTACAGCAAACGTGCCATAATGAAACCAGAATTTCGCTGTTTCAAAAACGACTTCTTTACCAATTTCTTCAATAAAGGGTTGATCACCCGTGATACGTTCATATAATTGAAAGCCATAAACGATATCGGCATTGATATGCAGCTGTGCTGTACCTGCTGGATAATAGGCACTCGTTTCATTACCGTCAATCGTACGCCAAGCGAACAATGCCCCAGCTTGATTCAATTCTTTTGCTCGTTTTTTGGCTTGCGGCAAAATACTTGCACGATAGGAAAGCAAGCTTTTGGCTATCTCGGGGTTCGTATAAATGAAGAAAGGCAGTAGATACATTTCTGTATCCCAAAAATAATGTCCTTCATATCCTTCACCTGTAAGCCCTTTTGCGGCAAAATTCGTTTTTCCATCACGCCCTGCACCTTGGTTCAAATGAAACAAATTGAAACGGATCCCTTTTTGCAAATAGTCATCCCCCACGATTTGAATATCGCTGGCTTGCCAGAAAGATTGATAGTAATCCGCTTGTTCTTTTAATAAGACAGAAAACTCATCGACGCTCTGCTGAAATGGTGTCTCACCAATCCTTTGCAACAATTTGACCTGAAAAATCGAAGTTGACGGTTCTCCAACAGTCAAATGCTGCTTTTCTTGATGTAGCTGAATAGCGATTTTCTTTTGACTATTTGGTGCTGTCCATACTTGGTATGCGCCCATTTGTTCTTTTTCCAATTGATGATTCTTACTGGCAACTCGAGGATCATCTGTTTTATTGACAGAGAATTGCTGATTTAATGTGTGGGATAGTTCGATCGGTTCTGAAAAATCGGCTGTTATCACTTCATAGCGGCAAACATAGAGTTCACTGCGCGTCATTGACGCAAACGAAGTTAACCCCAACTCAAAAGACTTTCCAGTCGGAGTAGTGATCTGATAACTTTCCGTTAGAACCCCATCAGCTAATTTAAGACTCATTTGGGTTCGTTCGACTTGCCATTCCTCAACCGAAGAATCCTCCTCGCCGATTTTCAAAATAACTCCACGCAAGTTGGGCAGTTTGCAAATCGTTTGATGTTCTTTTGCATACCCATAAGCCCATTCGCCATACTGAATCGGCTCGCTGTCAAAAAAGCCGTTGACAAACGCCCCAGGATTTCCTGGGTACAATTGATTGACCTTCAAAGGATGTCCTGCACGGACGCCGATTTGCCCATTTCCTAAAGCGAACAATGTTTCTAGATACTCCATTTTCTGATGAGAAAGCTCATCAGCTGTCAATAGAAAGTCGTTTTTCTTCATCCTTTATCCTCCAAGTCTTTTGGTTTATTCCTCGTTATCTTCACTTAGTTTCTATCCTACACTTCTAGCCAATGATTGCAAGGCTCAGCACTTCGTCTTTTTGCCACAAGCATCTCTTTAGAGCCGAGCAGCGAATGTATGATACCATGAAGCAAATACGAAAGAAGGCGATTTCTTGGATTTATGGCTTACAAATGTACAACTTGAGACGAGTTATTTAAAAGAAGGCGATTGGTCTTATGGAACCAAAACAGAAAATACAGCAATCGGGATCAATGATGAAAAAATAGCGGAGATCGTGCCGATGACCGAATGGCAGGCATCAAGCGAAGCGACGATCATTGATGGGGAAAATCAGTTATTGTTGCCAGGATTGATCGAAAAACATTGTCATTTGGACAAAAGTAAATTAGGTACTCCTTGGCGTCCAGTAACGCCCGCAGCTAGCTTGGTGGAACGATTTGAAACTGAGATTCCCCAATTAGATGCCTTACCGTTATCAATCAAAGAACGCGGACAAGCGCTGATTGATTTAGAACTACCTCACGGTGCGGTGATGTTCCGCTCACATATCGATATTGAACCAATGACTCAGCTGCGTTATTTTGATGCGATCACTGAATTAGTCGCCGAACAACCTTTTGGCTCGGAGTTGGTCTTATTCCCACAACATGGCTTATTGCGCTCAAATGCAGCTTCTTTGATTGAAGAAGCCTTAGCAACGGGCAAAGCTTCTTATATTGGCGGTGTTGATCCTTATACACTCGATCAAGATTATAAAACTTCCTTACGGACAACTTTTGAACTTGCTCAAAAAGGGCATGTCGGTATTGACCTCCATCTTCATGATCGGCAAGAAGCTGGCAGAGCGACCGTCAAAGAAATGATTCGTTTGACGAAGGAATTCAATATGCAAGGAAAAGTAGCGATTAGTCACGCCTTTGGTCTAAATGACTTTGAGGGAGAAGAACGCAAAGAAGTCTTTCAAGCCTTAGCAGACTTAGAGATCCATATCATTTCAAGTATTCCCATCAGCCCAGGAACGATCCCGCCACTGAAGGAATTGCAAAGCTATGGCGTGGCTGTTCATATCGGTTGCGACAATGTCTATGATTCTTGGTCTTCTCTTGGCGACGGTTCTTTACAAGAAAAACTGGCCCGCTATTTAGAGATTTTTGCCGTCAAAAGTCAGGAAGACTTGACGCAAGCCCTAGGTCTGGTTACTGATGGCAAAGTGCCCTTAGATAAAAACGGTGCGCAGCAATGGCCTAAGGTTGGTGATTCGGCTGATTTCTTGCTGACACCAGCTGCTTGTACGGCAGAATTCGTTGCCCGCAAAGGCTTCGTCAGCAAAAGTTTTTATCAAGGAACGGTTGTCTTTTCAGCTGATTAAACTATCTGATAACAACGAAAAGAAAAGCCATTGTCTGAACTCAGCAGACAATGGCTTATTTCTTTCGATCATTAAACGTTTCTCAAAAATTCCATTTTACCCAATCAGCAAATAATTCTGGCCAACGGACAACCGACGCTTCCGTCCCATGTTGATCGCTGTTGGCGGTTTCTGGCGTTCCTAAACTTAACCCGTGACCGCCCCGAGGGAAAATGTGTAGCTCATAAGGTATATTAAATTTGCGCAGCTGTTCGGCAAAAAGGAGGCTGTTTTCCGCCAAGACTAATCCATCTTCTAACGTATGCCAAAGAAACGTTGGTGGTGTCTGTTCATTGACTAAAGTCTCTAAAGACAAGGCGGCTTTTTCTGTTTCGTAACGATCTGCTAATAATGAACGGAAGGAATCTTGGTGCCCAAGTTCACCACTAGATAAGACCGGATAACTCAACAGTAACCCGTTAGGTCGCCATTCTTCATTGGCTCCTTGTAAAGCCTCTGCTAGAAAAGGTTGCTGCCAAGACACACCCAGATTAGCAGCTAAGTGACCGCCAGCTGAAAAACCGGCAACAATGATTTTTTCAGGATCGACGTGCCAGACCTCATGATTGGTGCGCACAAGACGAACGGCAGCCGCCAATTCCTTTAAGGCTAACGGATAGACAGCCGGTTTGATACTATAATGCAACACAAAGGCTTGGAAACCAAAGCTCATCATTTTGATGGCGATGGGTTCCGCTTCACGATCCGACAACATTTCATAGCCGCCGCCAGGACAGATGATGACAGCTGGTCGGACACGATCTGGTTCCATTTCAGGAGAATTTTCCATGACATACGTGGTTAAACTGGCTTGGCTTTCTGGTAAAAGTGCGGTTCTTTTTTCATGTATCACGGATTGCGCCTCATTTCATTGTAATTTTATAGACGATTGGTTGGTCGGTTTCAATTGGTTCAAAAGTTAGTTGCAAGCCTTCATCGGTCACTTGCCAATCAATAGGCTGTTCTTCGTGTCCTAGAATCGTCACGGTTTGGATGATGCCGTGAAATTCTGGCAAATTTTGGTCTTTGGATTGTGCCAGTGCTTGGATCCTTGCGTGTCCATTCTCAGGACTTGCCATGCCAATCGCATACAACGCATCCCCCTGAACCGTAAAGCGGAAATCCTGGCTCGTGTATGTCGTCGCCTGTGCTTCTTGAAATTGGCCCGAAACTACGGTCGTGGGCCCTTCCCCTGCTTTGCGCCATGGTTTCGCTTCATAAATGGCTTCACCATTTACATCCAGCCACGCACCGATTTCTTTTAAGATCGCTTGATCTTTTTCTGGGATCGAACCATCCCCTTTCGGCCCGATATTCAAAAGGAGATTGCCGTTTTTACTGACGACTTCGATCAAATCCTGTAAAATCTCACGTGTTGTTTTATAATCCAATGTCGTGGTATAGCACCATGAATTACGAGCGATTGCTGTGTCTGTTTGCCAGTAAAAAGGTTGTGGTTCGGCAAATTTCCCCCGTTCAATCTCCACGATACCGCTACCAAACATCATGGCATCGTGCTTGTAGCAAATACCAACTTGTTTGCCCCATTCAGCCCCACGATTGTAATAGTAAGCAGCGAAAAGTTGCAAATGCTCCTTGAAGGCTTCATGTTGGATCCACCAATCAAAATACAGCAGCTCTGGTTGATAGTTGTCGACGAGTTCACAGGTTCTAAGCAGCCAATCATCTAAAAATTCTTTTGACGGGTATGGCTCGCTAAAGAGACTTTCATGGTCTGGCTCTGGCATCGCTGGCCAGTAAAAGTCGCCTTTTGCCAACGGCTCCTTGATATCACTGTCAAAATCCTTACCGTGTCCCATAAAAAACCAATGTTCGGCACGATGAGATGAGGTACAAAAATGCAGGCCTTGCTCCTCTGCGGCTTCTTTTAGTTCCCCAAGAATATCTTTTTTCGGCCCCATAACTGACGCATTCCATTCAGACAGTTCGCTTTTATACATCTGAAACCCGTCATGATGTTCTGCAACGGGAAAAAGATAATTGGCACCGGCTTGTTTGATCAAGCGAATCCATTCATTTGCATCAAATTTATCTGCGGTAAACATCGGAATAAAGTCTTTGTAGCCAAAGTTTTTTTGTGGACCATAGGTTTCAATATGGTGATCATATTCTGGATGGCCTTTGATGTACATATTTCTTGAATACCATTCATTGTGAAAGGCTGGAACACTGTACAGTCCCCAATGAATGAAGACCCCAAATTTTGCTTTGCGGAACCATTCCGGTAGAACAAAAGCGCCCAATGACTGCCAATTTGGAAAAAAGGGGCCTTGATGTGCGACTTGCTGGATCGTTTCTACTGTGATCATTGTTTTTCCTCCAAAATACCGACTGTTTCCAGCCATGTTTTTGCAATCAACACATGTCCTGCAGTCGAGGGGTGCACGCGATCACTGCTTAAGACATAGGATGATTGATAAAGCAAAAAATCATCAAACTTTTCCTGCGTATCCCCTAAAAGGATACCATACTCTTGCGCTACTTTGGCAAGCACTTGTTGGTAATTGGCAAGCATTTTTCTTAATGGATCTTCTTTGTTGGCTTCAACCATAAACGGGCTCAAAAGAATCATCCCTTTGACATTTGGCAAGGTCTGCTCGATCAAATCACGCAGCTCTGATTCAAATCTCTCGATCCCCACTAGTTCCGTTTGAGCAAAGGTTCCATCAAAATGCCGCCACACATCATTCACACCGATCATGATCGTTACCCAATCTGGATGAAATGCCAACACATCATCCTTCCAGCGCTTCTTCAAATCGACAACCGTATCCCCACTGACACCCCGGTTGACGATCATTAATTCCATTTGCGGGAGTAATGCTGTGGTATAGGCGTTGATCAGATGAACATAGCCGTCCCCCCATGAAGACCAACCTGCGGGTATCGCTTGATAATTTCGATTGCTATCTGTGATCGAATCCCCCATAAAAAGCAAACGATCTTTTTTATCCACTATCATTGTTTTCCTCCTTAAAGAAAGAAGACTGATCCGCTGGTGCTGGATCAATCTTCTTAAGTGATTGCTTATCCAAAGGCTGTATACTCACTTTTGCCAAGGAACCGTTGGCAAATCACTCGAGCGATTCTTTGTTTGTTTTTGATTAGTCCCCAAATTCTTTCGCTACTTCTATCCGTTTTTCGTTTTGATCTTTTGCATTGTTCATGTCAAATTCCAAAACGGTTTGATAGCCAAGACCATCTGCTGTTTCTTGCATTTCTTTTAGCAATTGGTCAAATTCTGCTTCATCTTTGGCAAAAACCATTCGCCAAGAGTACTCGATGATTGTCGCTTTGGCTTGGTTCCGCAACGTAGAGATCTCTGAACTATCTTCTGGCGCTACATAGCTGGCACCAGGGGCAACTAACAATTGGTCGTTCTCCTCTAAATAGCCAATGGTGGATTCTGCACCACCCATATTTTTTGACCAATCTTCTTTTACAGGATCGGTTGTTTCATTTTGATAGCTTTCCCACATCGTATAAGCATAAGGGAAGCCTGTATCAGGATTGATATCGATCGGTAATACCGTATTGACGTTGAGTGCAGATACGCCATCTTTGTAACTTCCGCCACCGTATTCTTCTGGCACATCCCCATCACCATCTAGCAATGCTTGTTTTCCGAACTCAGTTAAGACAGGCTCGCCGTCTTTCATTTCCCAAGTCAACCCTTCTGGACCACTACTGCCGCTTGTTTGAGAAGAATTTGCTAACACACCTTCTGATGAGTAGAGCCAGTCAATGAAGGCTGCGATTCGCTCTGGGTCTTCGGCATTAGAACCGATCCCGATAAATTGTTTGCCACCGTATACTTCCGCACCATAAGAGAAGATTTTTTGATCTTGGATCGGTGCCAACATAAAGCCTTTTCCTTCAGTCAAGTTCGTGGTCGTATTAAAGGCCGCTTGACCTAACCAAGGCCACCATGAGAATAACACTTGTCCTTCTTGGAATTTTGCAAAAAGTGTATCGTAATTTTGCGTCGTTGATTCTGGGTCAACTAAGCCCATTTGATTGGCTTCGAAGTAAAACTTAAGTGCACGAATATATTCAGAGTCACTATCGAGAATGCTTTGATAATCAGAACCATCCGCTTTTGCCAAGACAAATCCTGATTCATCGTACCCATAGTAGGTGACCAGCTGTTTGCCTGCATTCATCATGTTGCCGTCCCAATCGCTGAATAGAGAAAACCCATAAACTTTTTTCCCAGAATCTGTTGTTGGATTGTCTTCTTGCATTTTTTGAATCACAGGAAGCAGGTCTTCCAATGTACCGATTTCTGGGTATCCTTGCTCCCCATAAAGATCCCAACGCACGTAAGCACCAAATGTAGGATCTAATCCTTCTGAAGGATCGGTGGCTTTTAATGTAGAAACGGAAGTTGGAAAGCCATATAGACCATCGGCATCTTTGTTTAGATTTTGAACAGCCGCATCGAAGCGCTGAACGTTTTCCATAGTTTCATAATACTCGCTCGCATCGGTCAACAAACCAGCTTCAACCAGTTCGTTGTATTGTTGGCCATTATCAACAATGATCAAATCACCCAAATCGCCTGCTGCTGTTCTCGTTTGATAAAGGGTATCACCGTTTCCAGCAACGTTTGGTGCGATGATGTTCAATTCCATATTGAATTTATCCCGCACGATTTTGGCAAACCAACCTTCTTGCATCCCCATATAGTTGGCTAGCCCATTATAGACATCGATCGTGATCGTTTCATCGTAGCCACTTTCGCTAGAAGCGGCATCTGTGTCAGATTCAGCTGCTCCTCCACAGCCGGCTAAACTACCTAGCAATGTCATGCTTAACAAACCTGTTGCTACATATTTCGACATTTTTTTCATTTTCTTCCCTCTTTCTTTTTATTAACCTTTCACCGCACCCAACATAATTCCTTTGACAAAATACTTCTGGAATAGCGGATAAATGAACATGATTGGTAAAACAACAATGACTGAAACGGTCATGCGGATCGACGTCGGCGTCTGCGTTGTTGCTGCTGAAGCGATGCTGGAAAGTGATCCCGAGGTATTTTTGACCATTTGTGCCAACGAATTGGCTTGATTGATATACGTATAAAGAAGGTATTGCAAGGAGTAGAGACTTTGATCCGTAATGTAAATCAGTGTATCCTGGAAGGAATTCCATTGACCCACTGCCGAGAAAATCGCTACTGTTGCTAAAATCGGTGTACAGTTGGGTAAAATTACCCGAAAGAATACTTGAATGATGCCAGCTCCATCCATTTCAGCTGCTTCTTGCAATGATTTGGGGATCGACTCAATATAGGTTTTCACCAAGATGATATTAAAGGGCTGAACGACAGCCGGCAAAATATAGACCCAAAAGTTATTCGTTAAACCTAATGTCTTCATCGTGATGAATAATGGAATCAACCCTGCATTGAAATACATTGTAATCACGACAAAGCGATACCAAAATTTTCGTTTCCACATTTTTTCTTGGGTAAACATGAAGCCTAAGAAGGCTGAAGCTAAGACAGTCGCGGCGGTACCAATCACCGTTCTAGCCACCGAAACCGTTGCGGCTAGAGGCAATCCTTTTAGCTGTAACACTTGACTATAGTTTTCAAAATGGATCTCTTGTGGAAAAAAGCGAATTTGGCCTAACGCACTCAACTCATTATTACTGATTGAATTAATGATCAAGTAATAAAAGGGATACGCGCAAATCAACGTAATCAAAAAGAAAAAGGTATAATTGAGGATACTAAACGTCAGGTTTTCACGTTTGCGTACTTTTTTCGCCTTTTTCTTTTCACTAATCGATAGTTCCATTGATATCCTCCTCTTCTAAATAATGGATGTCCCCCGAATTTTTTTCGAAGCAATATTGACGATGGCTAACAAGGCAACAGAAATGACACTTTTTAGCATACTGATCGCGGTCGCTAGCGATAGACTATTTCCGCCCATCCCTAAATTGTAGACATACAAATCGAGGACTTGGATCGTGTTTCGATTGAATGCGTTTTGGAAGACAAAGTACTGATCCATTCCGTTGTTCAGCAAGTTGGCGATAGACAGCATCAACATCACAAGGAACGTCGGCATCAAGGCAGGTAGTGTGATATGACGCATCAGGTGGAAACGATTCGCCCCATCGATTCGTGCCGATTCATACAATTCGGGGTCAATTCCTGAAATGCCTGCAAGATACATGATGGCACCCCAGCCCAAGCCTTTCCAAATATTCCAAAGACACATCATCAGCCACGTATGATTGCCGCTATCCAAAAATTTGACTGGATCGGTAACGAAGCCCCATTCTTGCAGCAACGTGTTTACCAGCCCTGTTGAAGAAAACAAGCTAAAGGCAATCGTATACACCAAAACCCAACTGATAAAATTCGGTAGCGTGGTCAGCGTTTGGACCAAATTTTTAAACCATTTGCACTTGATTTCGTTCAGTAAAATGGCGAAGCCTACTGGTAGGATCGAAGTGGCGATCCCTAAAAAACTCATGGCAAAGGTGTTTTTCATTACTTGTACGATCTGATCCACTTGTGTTGGACTAGAGACAAGAAGTCGAAACCATTTGAAGCCTACGAACTCGCTGCGCGCTAAACCTAATGCTGGTTTGTAATCATAAAGTGAATAAATCCATCCGTGCAAAGGAAAATAAGAGAACAAAAACACGAGAATCAGAAAGGGAACGATACATAAAAACAAAATCTTCCCTTCTCGTGTCACCCGCTTATTTTTTCTTGGGACACTGCTTAGTTTACTTTCCATTTTCCTCCCCCTTTTTTGTAACCGCTTTTACATTTTTAATACTAGCACCTGAATGCTTATTTGCCACCTGTGAAAAATAGAGGTCAATCCGTACATTTTAGACTTCATTTTTCTTTTATTTATAAAGAACGTTGATCTATCAATGTTTTCGCTAGAAACCGCTCGAATGGCAAGGCTTTCAAAATTTGTTTTTTGCGAGTACTATAGGAATATATCAATTTTGGAGGGATATAAATGAAGTACAATCCTGATGGTCAACTGTACAAAATAACCACCGTTTTTTCACAATTCACATTGTTAAATTTACTATATATCATTAGCTGTTTGCCAATTATTACGATTGGTGCTGCGACAGCTGCCCTTTATGAAGTGACGATTCGTTATGCGGATGAGGAGCGTGGTGAATTGATTGTAGGCTATGTGCGAGCGCTACGTGCAAACTTTATGAAATCCACCGGTAGTTTTCTCCTTCTTGGGCTCCCCATGGTAGCACTACTGTATAGTAGCTTGTTTTGGTTTTCCTCAAAAACCATTCTTGCCAGTATTTTTGCTTTCGTTCTAATTGTTACAGCTATTTATCTGTTTATTGTGTTAGTCTATTGCCTTGCCTTAATTGGACGTTATGAAAACAGCTTTAGGCAAACACTAAAAAATGCGTTTCTGTTACCGATCGCGGACCCTATCCGTTCGTTAGCCCTCGCACTTATTCCTATCGCTGCGTTTTGTTTTGTTATTTTATTTCCGTTGTTTAAATTTCTCTTGTTGATTTTTGGCTTTTCTTTTGTTATTTATTGTAGTTCGTTCCTGTTGCTTTCTATCTTTCGTAATCAACAAGCATGAAAAGAATCAGTCATCTCTCACTTTTTCGTCGTCTGAGTCAGTTTTCCATTCGGCGACAATTGTTCATTCTTTATCTACCTGTTGTTTTTTTATCCACAGTGACTATAGGTCTCTTATTGGTCTACGATTCAACCAAACAGCTGACAGGCAATTACCAACACTTGGCAGAGTTGAATGCTCAGCGTGTCAAATCTGTTCTTTTTGATACAACAAACACGCTGACAAACACGGCGAGTTCCTTATCAAACGATACCCATCTACGTCAACTTTTAACTGCCAATTACCTTGACGACCAAGAAGCGATTGTGGACATCAATAGCTATGATCAACTAGATGAGATCAGAAATCTTCAAACCTCGATTGCGAAATTAACTATCTATACGACGAATCAAACCATTCCGAACTATAAATATTTTCAACAGGCAGATGACACGATTCAAGCGACCGCCTGGTACCAACGAGCTCTCAAGCAACCCGATGCTTTTTTGATGACGATGCCAGAGGATTACAAAGCAAATCGTTTGAGTCTTTATAAGACGTTGCCTTTGCCTTTATCAAAAGAAACAGCCGTTTTGGAGATCCAAGTCGATTACAATTATCTCAGTAACCGACTTCGTAATTCATCCTATGAATTGGAATTACAGTTAAATGATGATGTCATCTTTTATAGTGACAAAATCAATCAAGTTGGGGAACCGGGACAGCTGACAGCTCTTTCTGAGCCGCAAACGAGTGCTGCCTTTTTAAAAAATGATGGTACCAAGGTGATGCTCACCAAAAGCACCTTACCCATGAGTAACAAAGAAGATATCATCACGATTTATAGTGCGGATACAAATGCCTATCGTAATCTACGCGCCAATCTGATCCGTTGGAGCACGATCGTTTTGGTGATTTTGATCACTACTTTCATCATCGTCTTTCTCTTTGCTCGATTCTTTACCAAACGAATTTCTCAACTGCAGCAGGCGGTCTACTTTGCCTCGATCGAGGATTATGATTTCTTTCAAAATATTAGCGGCGAAGACGAGATTTCACAGATTTCTCTTGATTTCCATAAGATCATTCAACGAATCAAGAAAAAAGAAGAAGAGATCTACCGTTCGCGTCTGGCACAGCAAGAGCTATTGACTCAGCAGCAGCAAATGGAATTTAATATCTTAGCGGGGCAGATCAATCCCCACTTTTTGTTCAATACGTTAGAAACGATTCGCATGATGGCGATGACTTCTGGCAATTCTGACGTCGTTTATGCCATCAAGTTACTGGCAAAATCGATGCGCTATACGCTAGAAGCCCACGGAACCAAGCGAACGAGTTTAGAAGAGTCCTTAGACGCGGTTCACGTGTATGTCAAGATCCAGCGGATGCGCTTTGGCGATCGAGTCAACTTTTCCTATTCAGTCTCCAATGAGATCGACCAAAAAGAAGTCCAAATATTGCCCCTCCTGATTCAACCATTGGTGGAAAATGCCATCTCCCATGGCTTGGAAGGCATCACCTATCCAGGGTTTGTCCGTTTGACGATCACCAAAGACGGCCATGATCTGGTGATCGTGGTACAAGACAACGGCAGCGGGATACCGCCAGAAAAACTCGAACACTTGCAGCAAAAAATCAAGACGCCCTCCACCCATGCCAAAAAGAACATTGGACTAGCCAACGTCAATCATCGGGTCAAAATGTTTTATGGACCTGAATACGGCTTGACGATCGAGAGTGTGCTGGGCAGCGGCACACAAGTCACCTTGCGGATCCACGATCTAAGCCAAGATTCATTTTCTCCTCACTAAAACAGTAAAGCCCCCCTTCGATTCCTGTTTCAGAAATCGAAGAGGGGCTTTTGATTGATTAGAAATCCCGCACATGAACGGTTTGTTGTGGTGAAGAGGCGCTGGCATAGCAGCCTACCATGATCCCAGTAAAGACACCGCCAACTTCAGTAGTCAGATATTTTGTTTCTCCCCTACCTAAAGGCTGTGCTTGTCCTTGCTCATCAACAACAGAAAAACGATAAGTTTCTTTATCGGCGCTCAGCTGCAAGGTGACTGTATCTGCTGCATAAGGCAGTTTCTTTTCCACTTTCCATAGGGAACCGATTTGTCGACGGAAAACTAGCTGCTGACTGGACGCCGTTTTTTCCAAGTAGCCCTCATAGTGATGGGTGGCATTTAAGAAAACCGTCAATCCCGCTTGTCCATCCGTTAGTTGCCGACAATCAAAGGTTGCCTGAAATTGTTGCTCAAAGGCGGTTTGCCGTTGGAACACTGCGGCGAGTTTGCCTTGATCAGACAGACCCGTCTGATTAGGATGCAGCAAGAAGCCATGTGGCTCTTCTTCAATCAACGCAGAGTCCCATTCGAATAAAGTCACGTAATCAGGCTTGCTGCTCTTCTTTTGTGTTTCCTTTGGTGTCGCCGCTGTGTCTACCTGAATGGTTTCTGGCAAGTGACCTTCCTCGCCAAACACCGGCCATTGGTTTGACCAGTCCACCGGTAGCAGGCATGTTTCCCGCCCTAACAAATGCCTCAAAGGATAGCTGATGGGGCGTACTGCTAGACAAACTGCCCACCAGTTGCCTTTAGTATCTTGCACGAGATCCGCATGCCCTGCGGCTTGCAGTGGCAGATTCGTACTGCGATTGGTCATCACTGGATTGTGGGGATATGCTTCATAGGGTCCCGTCAAGGAACGGCTGCGGGCCATGGTCAGCATATGCCCATAGGACGTTCCGCCTTCGGAAATCAACAGGTAGTAATAACCGTCTTTTTTATACAAGTGGGGGCCTTCTGGATCAGCCGCTCCGCTGCCCGTCCAAATGTTTTGGCGCGGGCCTAGTTCTCCAGAAGCCAAATCGATCGTCCGCAGATAGATCTCCTTATGGGTGCCTAAGTAATAGGTCTGTCCATCGTCATCTGCGAAAATCGTCGGGTCGATCCCAGGGGTGTCCAGCCAAATCGGGTCAGACCATTCACCAGTGATGTCATCCGTCCAGATCAGAAAGTTGCCTTCTACTCCTTCGCTTGCGCCAACGTTGGTACAAACGAGGTAAAAGCGGCCCTTGATAAAACGCAAGGTTGGGGCATATAGACCAAAAGCATTGGGGTTTTTCGTCGATAGCTGCAGCTGCTCAGGTCGCGAAAGTCCATGACCAATCAGCTGCCAGTCTGCCAAGTTTTTACTGTGATAGATTGGTAATCCAGGAAAATATTCAAAGGTACTCGTCACCAGATAAAAGTCTTCACCGACACGGCAAATACTGGGATCGGGATGAAATCCAGGCAAAATTGGATTCGTAATGGTTCGCATGGGCATCTAGAACTCCTTTATCGTGGTTTGGTCAGCCGTTAGCTCATGGCTCGTTTTTCCAGAAGTCGTGTGTATCTGCAAGGATGCTTGCTGGATGCCAGTCAGCTTGACGATCAGTTCTTGATCGACTCTTTCGACAGCCACCTCGCCAAGCCACTCACCGTGGTGATCATAGATAGCGGCAGCGGTCTTGTCTTGCGGATCAAAGAGATGGATCGTTGGATGTTGGGCATAGTCATAGACTGCTTTGGTTTGTTCATGGCCTTCGATAATGACTTGATTTGGTCGGACTAACAGTGGCAAGTGGAAATAGTCATAGGTTTCTTGGTACCAGCGTCCGCCCTCGTAGGCTTTGCCAGATAAATAGTCGATCCAATGCCCCTTCGTTTTCGGTACGTAAAAGGAGACTGTTCCTTGATCATTAAAAATGGGCGCCACTAAAAGGTGTTCCCCCAGCATGTATTGGCGATCCAAATGATGGGTCATCTCGTCTTCAGGAAACTCTAAGACCATTGCCCGCATCATCGGAATCCCCGTTTGAGCGGTTAGCACCGATTGGGCTTGCAAGTAAGGCATCAAGGACAGTTTTAACTTGGTAAAGGCTTTAGCTACCGCCACGGCTTCGTCGTCATAGACCCATGGCACTTTGTATTCCCAGCTGCCATGGTAACGGCTATGGGAAGACAGCAGACCAAATTGTGTCCAGCGCTTGTAGAGGTCTGGAGTTGAGCCAGCTTCAAACCCTGAGATATCGTGGCTCCAATACCCAAAGCCGCCTAACCCAAAGGACAGACCTGCCCGCAGCGACTCTGCCATCGATGGATAATCTGAGGTGCTGTCGCCGCCCCAGTGTACAGGCAAGCGTTGTGAACCAACCGAAGCTGCCCGCGCAAAAACGATGGCTTCTTCTGCTCCCTTGACTTCTTTCAGCAAGTCAAAGACGACCTTATTGTATAGATAGGCGTAATAATTGTGCATTTTTTCTGGATCAGAGCCATCATAGTACACCGCATCGGTGGGAATCCGTTCACCAAAATCCGTTTTGAAGCAATCCACACCCATGTCTAATAAGGCACGCAGCTTGCTGTTGTACCAAGCGATCGCTTCAGGGTTGGTGAAGTCGACGACCGCCAAACCAGCTTGCCATTTGTCCCATTGCCAGACATCTCCATTGGCGCGTTTCAAAAAGTAGCCATTCGCCATCCCTTCATCAAACAAGGGTGATTTTTGCCCAATGTAAGGATTGATCCATACACAGATTTTCAATCCTTTGGCTTTCAAGCGCTGCAGCATTTTTTCAGGTTCTGGGAAAGTTCGTTCGTCCCATGTGAAGTTGCACCACTCGTATTCTTTCATCCATAAGCAGTCAAAATGAAAGACCTCAAGAGGGATATCACGTTCTGCCATACCGCCTACAAAAGACGTCACGGTTTGTTCATCATAATCCGTCAAGAACGAGGTACTTAGCCATAACCCAAAGGACCATGCAGGCGGCAGCGACGGTTTTCCCGTCAAATCAGTGTAGCGCTGGATCACTTGTTTCAGCTCATCACCAGCAATCACAAAGTATTGTAGCGATTGTCCTGGATTGCTGAATTGAACACGCGAAACTTTTTCACTCCCCACTTCGAATTGCACCCGATCTGGTGAATTGACAAAGACGCCATACCCTTTATTACTTACATAAAAAGGAATATTTTTATAAGCTTGCTCTGTACCAGTGCCCCCGTCGGCATTCCAAATATCAACACTTTGACCATTCTTCACGAAACTAGTAAAGCGTTCCCCTAAACCATAGATCGTTTCTCCCACATCCAGAGTCAACTGTTCGCTAATATGGGTATTTGCTTGCGGATCGATCACTAGGGCTTTGCTGCGAGGCTTGCTTTGGGTAATCAGCTGTTCTTTGTAATAAAACGAAGCTGTCACATTTTCCTCTTTGCTGATCACGACTTGCAAGTCTCCGGAGCGAAAAACATAGGATTGCTCGTCTTCTGAAATATCAGGAGTGATCTCTTCTGTCATCAATTCAAAATCGGGGGCTTTGGCTTGGACCCCTTTATAGTTATAGAGGGTGATCCCAATGATATTGCTTCTAGGGGTAGTGACTTCCATCGTTAACAATCCGCCATCCAGCGTTGCCCCTTTATGTCCGACATAGCTATAAGGCAGATATAAAACCAATTTGTTTTCTTCTTTACGGGCATCGTAGACATGCACCGCAAATTTCACATCAAATCCTTCACGAAATAACCAACCGCCATCTGAAAATTTCATTTTTTTCCTCCTTGTTGGATCAATGTCAACGCCCCTAACAGACCAGAATCATTATAGTAACGACAAGTCTCGATCGGCACTTGGAAATCTGGCCAATGGGGGTTCTCATTGATTGCTTGTTTGATTATAGCTAATAGATCAGGGTGTTGGCTGATGCCGCCGCCGATCAGTATTTTTTCGGGATTCATCGTGACAGCTAGGTTGTAAATCGCAAGTGCGACATAACGTGCCCACTGTTTCAGGATCTCCTGCGTTTCAGGATCACTCGACCACTGCTGCATGATGGTTTCACCTAAAATCTCCTCTGATTCAGGAATCGCTTTTGCCCGCCGATAGGCAGCAATCAGTCCTCTCGTTGAAGCTAGATCATGGAGGGTCGCAAAAGAAGATGCTTGAAAATCAGTGATCATCATTCCGAATTCTCCTGCCCGAAACCCATTGCCGTGAATCAACTGGCGCTGATGAACGAGCGCGCCACCAATACCGGTGCCTAATGTGATCATGACAAAATCTTGTACGTCAGCAGCATTGCCGGTAGAAAGTTCTGCTAAAGCAGCACATTTCGCATCATTTTCGATCCAGATCGGATAAGACTTGGTTAAACGCTGCTGCAGCTCTTGTACGACAGCACAGCCGTGTAAAGGAGCCAACGCCCCCGCCATGATCGCTCGGCCATTGACTGAATCAATGAAACCAGGAAAACTCAGCCCGATCCCTTCGATGATATGCACTTGCTCGACTTCTTTTATTTTGGCAGCTAAGGCAGCAAAAAATTCATCCCGCGTATTACTCGGGGTTTTGATTTTGCCTCGGTCCAGCCATTGATTCTTCTCGGTAAAAACCCCGAATTTGATATAGGTCCCCCCTACATCAAAGCACAGGCGTACATCTGTCATTTCTCCTCCTCCGTTCGAAAAGCGCTTACAGTTTCATTTAAATTATATAAAAGAAAAAAAAGAAAGCCTACTTCTTAGAATAGACTTTCTTACTATAAAAATTAGCTTTTTTCTGTCTCCGATAGGCAATAGGATACTTCTTTTTTATTTCAGCATTGCTCCATTTGAAGCAATGACTTCCTTATACCAATCAAAAGAATCTTTCTTGATTCGATCAAACGAACCATTCCCTTCATTGTCACGGTCTACATAGATGAACCCATATCTTTTTCGCATTTCACCTGTAGTAAATGAGATGAGATCAATACAGCCCCATGCTGTATACCCAATCACATCAATGCCGTCTTCCTCGATGGCAAGCATCATTTGTTTGATGTGTTCAGCTAAATAGTCAATCCGTTCGGGATCATGAATGCCGGTTTCTGTCATTTGGTCATTAAAACCAAAGCCATTTTCCACAATAAAAATCGGCAGTTCATAACGGTCCTGCAAGAGATTCAGCATATAGCGCAATCCCATGTGGTCAATCGTCCAGCCCCATTCCGTCATCGTTGCATAAGGATTCGTTGTTAGCACACTGCTGCCCAACAAAGGATCATGTAGATAGTTTGCATCTGAGCGGGTAGATACTGTATTGCTTAAATAATAAGTAATACCGATATAATCAACGGTGCCGTTTGCCAAATCATCAAGATCGGCTTCTGTCACATCGATCGTGTACCCTTTTTTCTGCCATTCATTGAGTATTCTTTTTGGGTAGTGTCCACGGACATGTACATCTGTGAAATAGAGTTGATTATTATCTTCTTGTTGTGCTAACAATTGATCACGAGGATCAGAAGTCAGCGGGTAATTAGGTGTGGCAGCTAAACAGCAGCCAATTTGAAACTCAGGATTGATTTTTTTCGCAGCTGTGACGACCCGAGCTGAAGCAACAAACTGATAGTGAGCGGCTTGGTACATGCCTGCTAGTTTCTCCTCATCCTCGTCAAAGATCACACCAGAATTGGTAAAACTGTAAATTGGATTATCGATGATCCGCTGATTGTTGATCTCGTTAAATGTTAGCCAATACCGCACTTTTTCTTTGTAGCGTTCCATTACAGTTTGCGCAAAACGTTCAAAAAATCCGATCATCTTTCTGTTGCGCCAAGCCCCATAGGTTTCAACTAAATGATAGGGCATCTCGAAATGAGACAACGTCACAACAGGTTCTATTCCATATTTTTGCATCTCGTCAAAGACCTGATCGTAAAAATACAGCCCTTCTTCGTTCGGTAGTTGTTCATCTCCTAAAGGAAAAATTCGTGTCCATGCGATACTGATTCGCAAAGCTTTGAAACCCATTTCCGCAAAAAGTTTGATATCTTCCGGGTAACGATGGTAAAAATCAATGCCTTCATGATTCGGGTAATATTCCTCAGGCAAGATTGTGTTGGTAATTTTCCGAGGCCGATCTTTCGTTCCTGCTGTCATCACATCGGCAATACTGATCCCTTTCCCGCCTTCTTGCCAAGCACCTTCCACTTGATGAGCGGAGATCGCACCGCCCCATAAAAAGTTTTCTTTCATTTTCAAACTCCTATCCTTCGTTGTTTACGGTAAACAGAATCCCTTCTGCTTCAATTGTTCCGGCCGTTGTTTCGTACTCGATTACTGTATCTGGCCCACAATTTGTAACGATCACGGGTGTCGATAATTGATAGCCTTTATCCAGAATCGCCTGCCGGTCAAAGGTCAACAAACGATCTCCTCGTGCAATTGTCGCACCATTTTCGACGTTAACATCAAAAAACTCACCATTTAGATTCACGGTATTCAATCCGACGTGGATCAATAATTCAACCCCTTGATCAGATTTAATACCAATCGCATGCTTAGAAGGGAAAACAGCAACAACAGTACCTGCAAAAGGTGCCCGAATGATTCCTTCATCGGGGATGACCGCAATTCCTTGTCCAGCGATTCCGCTGGCGAAGACATCGTCTTCCACTTCTGCTAAAGGCATCACTTGTCCTTTTACCGGTGAATAAATCGGAGTTGCTGCATTGGTTAAGATACTTTCTACCTCTGATTCAGGCTCTGCTTCAAATTCTGTTAGTTCACTTTTCTTCACGCCAAAGAAATAAGCCAGTAAAGCTCCTGACAACAATGAAACGGTGATTCCGATCAGATAACCCACCAAAGGACTGTAAACAGGCAAGGAAAAAATATTATGGAAAACATACGCATTCATCGTCACACCAAAAGCGCCTAACACTGCTCCGCCTAAACCACCGGAAATAGCTACGATCGGCAAAAGTCTTTTGTAACGAAGAATAATCCCATAGACGATGGGCTCTGTCACGCCGGCAAAGAAGCCAGTCAAGGCAACTGGGCCTGCCAAAGCCCGCATTTTCGAATGTTTTTTCGCTCGTAAGAAGAAGCCAACTGCAATCCCGATTTGAGCAAAAACAGCGGCCAATGCCATTCCTTCAATAGGGTCTCCACCTAATCTTGTCAGATTATCTAACGTTACAGGTGTAAAGCCCCAGTGCAAACCAAACATAACCATGAAGGTCATCCCGCCGCCTAAAACGATGCCTGAAAGGATCCGGCTTTTTTCAAATAACCACATTACACTTCCTGATAAAAGATCCCCGAAAAAGGTGCCGAATGGACCAAAAAGGATAACGGTCAATGGAATCATGATCATCAAACTAAGCATTGGTACGGCAAACAATTGAATGTCTTTATAAATAATCTTTTTCAAAAATTTATCTACAAATTGATAAATAAAAATAGCCGCAAAAATCGGAAATAGGGTTGTGGCATAGTCCACGGCTTGAACTGGTATCCCCAAGAAATTTGTATTTTCCACGCCAATCAACCCAGTAAACTGAGGTTCCAACAATGCTGCACCAATCACGCCGCCAACGTACATGTTGGCACCTAATCTTTTCGACAACGTGATCCCTAAGAAAATCGGTAAAAAATAAAATATTGCATTACTCGCAGCACTCAAAATGACATAAGTAGAAGATTCTGCTGATAACCAATTAAATTGGGTCAAAACCGTCAGCAGTGCTTTTAGCATCCCCGAACCTGCTAGAGCAGGAATTAAAGGAGAAAAAGCACCTGAGATAATTTCAAATACGGCGTTCAAATTAAAACCTGTTTTTTTCGAAGAACCTGTTTCTTGATCTGATAACCCAGCCATAGCTGAGATCGTCGCATAGTAATCTGATACATTGCTGCCGATTACGACTTGATATTGTCCTCCGCTTTGTACAACAGACATCACATAGGGCAGTTTTTGAAGTTCCCCTTTATTGGCCTTGGCGTCATCCTTCAAGCCAAAACGCAATCTCGTTGCACAATGAACCAAGCTGTCGATATTTTTTTCACCACCGATCAAGCGAATGATCGCGGCACTTTCGTTTTCAAATTTCATAGTTATTCTCCTTTTGCGTATAATAAAAAGCGTGATCTAGAAGACACCTCAAACAAAAGACTCGTTTGAGTGCTCACTCTAGGTCACGCCTGCTTTATCAGTAACGATCCGTTAAGATGCCAATCGATTTAAATGTAAGGTTAAATACAACACTTCATCTTCAGTGATTTCCCACTGATACCTATTTTCCAGAAATTGCTTGATTTTCATAGCACACTCATAATCCAACGGATATTTCAGTTGAATCACATCTAATAAACTAGACGCTGGTTGAGCTGGTAGCTCATTGCTCATCTGTCGTTTAACAAAGTAGCGAATGTGAGTGATGAATCGGGAAAAATAAATAGAGTCTTGTCTGAATTCTTTGCCATAATGATAATTGATGATCGTCAAAATATCTTTCATGACTTTGGAAATCAGCATTGTTTCTTCCATTCCGTTGTTATCGCCTAAAAAATTCACGAAATGCAGCGTAATAAAAGCAGCCTCATCTTGCGGAATATTCAGATGTGTTCGCTTTTGCATCAGCTCAACCGCTTGAAGACCAATTTCATATTCTTTCGGGTACACCTGCTTTAATTCCCATTCTAGGGGTGTTTGAATTTTCATCCCTTCTCTTGCTCTCGTCAGAGCAAAACCGATATGGTCTGCAAGTGCCACTAGCAGTGCAGGATTGCTTTCGCATTGAAACGCTTCCTCAAACAATTTTAAAATATCGCTGGCCAGTTGCAGATCACGATATTCAATCCGTTTAAGCAGCTGTTCCAAATCTGCAATGCTTTTTTGGTCGTTAATGATGAATCGCTTTTCTATTTTCTTTTGATCGACAGTGTCGCCTGGCTTCAAACCAAAGCCGATGCCACTCCCCATCACAACTTCTTCTTGGTGATTGTCGTTCAGGACTAATGAAGCATTATTATTAAATACTTTGACGATTTCCATGGTCAACACCTCCTAAAATAAAACAAAAAAATAACGTCACCAACTAGCTATGATCTTTTTCCAAAATAAACGAATGGAGAAAATCTCATACCTGTGGTCACGCCTGCATTATCAGTAACGATCCGATGCACTTACTATACTTCAAAATGAAAACGACGTCAATAGCTTTTTTAAAGCATTTTCTTGTATGAGCTTCTGACGAGATTATTCAAAAAAATGGCGACAAAAAAGACGTGTTGTCTCTTGCTGCCGCCATGCGAACCTGTAATGCCGCTTTTTCTTTTCACAAATTTCTCTTTTCATTGCCTATGCGATGGACTGTTTTCCTGAAAAATAGCTGCTCATGTATCAGCGAATTTTCTTATGTTTTCCGAAACTCATTCGGTGAAACCTGATGGTATTGTTTGAACTTTTTGTAGAAATAATCAACATTGCTGTAGCCCACCAATTCAGCAACTTCGTAGACCATTAGATTGGAATGACGCAAGATTTCCACCGCTTTTTCCATTCGTACTTCATCCAAGAACGCCAAATAATTTTTCCCAGTTTCTTTGCGAAACTTCTTGCCTAGATAGGCACTATTGTAATTGAAACGTTCCCCGATTTTTTTCAAGGTCAAATCTTCTTGATAATGCTTTTTCGTGTATTGGATCAATTCTGCAATGATATCGATTTGGTTCAAACTGCTGGCGACGGTTGCTTGCAAGTCTGTTAGTTTTGCGGTGATCACCTCTTGCAGCATTGGAAACGTCTGGGCGAGAAAAATCTGCTGATGCACTTCGTCTGTCGACCATTCGATTGCTAAGGCTACTTTTTCACTGATTTGATGCTGCAGCCATTCGATGTCACCATTGATTTGCCATTTGATCTCTTCTTCCAATGCCAATGAATGATAAAAGGTTTGATAATAGCGGGATAACGGCTGTTCTAACGGATCGTTTGCCAAAATCGCCTTAACTAATTCTTCACGCAAATCACTTCGTTCTTCTGCTTCTTGCGTCGTATCCAAAACATGGTGAGAAATGACTTGATTGGGAAATAAGAAAATCAATTTACTTAATGTCTGGATATCGATCATCAATGGCTTCAAGTTATCTTGCGCCGCAAACCAGCGGGAGATCAAGATTTCTTGGTGAGCCATTTTTTTACGGCACCACGCATCGATCGCCTCGTCGGGAAAGCGCTCCTCGTTTAACAGAACCAAATACCGATGATGTCGATGGATCAAGGTGACGACTTGCGCCACTTGCTCCTGCAATTTCTCAACCAGCTTTTGGGCATCTGCCTCCTCGGAAAGACGCAATAGCTTGATGGCTTGTGCGTCTTTGATTCCCGTTTGATCCCCGCCAAACAATTTCTCCATCAACTGACTCTTCTGATTTTTCTGCTGATCGGTCTTGGCTTTTTGATCGATTTTCGTCAAAATACCGATCAGCTCTTCTTCGTCAACTGGTTTCAGCAAATAGGTCACAGCGCCCAGTTGCAACGCTTGTTTGGCATAATCAAAATCTGAGTAGCCGGATAAAATAATGGCAAAAAACAAAAGCCCTTCCTCCGATGCTGCTTGCACCATCTCAAGACCATTTTTTCCCGGCATACGGATATCAGCGATCACAACGTCTGGCTTCAATTCGTGGATCATTGCCAAGCCAGCTTCGCCGTTTTCCGCCGACCCGACGATTTGATACCCCAGACGTTCCCAATCGATGATCAGAGGCAGTCCATTTCGGATCGATGCTTCATCGTCAACGATCAACACTTTACGCATTTTCCAACCTCCATTTTCAGCTACTCCTTCGTTACATCATGTTTCACTTGTCAAACTTGCCCCGTTGGTGCGAATCACCTCTTGATACCAATAAAAACTATCTTTCGGGATGCGCGCCAACTGACGTTCGCTTTGATTGTCGCGATCGACATAAACAAACCCATAGCGTTTTTTGTATCCATTCAACCAACTCAGTAGATCTGTAAAGGACCAAGCACAATAGCCGATCAGCTCAACCCCATCCGTGATGGCCTTTTGCAGTTCCACCAGATGTTCCTGCAAATAGGTGATGCGGTATGGGTCATGGATCTGTTTGTCTTCTGTCAATTGATCGATAGCGCCTAACCCATTTTCAGTAATAAAAATCGGCAAGTCATAATTGGCTTGGATGCGCCGCAAGGCTACACGGAAACCAACGGGATCGATCTCCCAGCCCCAATCTGTTTTTTTCAAGTGAGGATTTTCTGCTGTCGCAAACATGGTTTCTTCGGGTGAGAACTCACCAGCTGCCGCTTGCATCAAATACGGATCGACTTTAGAAAATTCTTTCTTTTCAGCTGACTGCTTTTGCAAATTGTTTTGCTGGGCCGTCCCACCGTGATAGTAATTGATTCCTAAGAAATCAGGTTTTGCCTGTTTTAATAGTGCTTGATCTTCTGGAGTGACTTCAGGAGCCAAGCCAACTTTGGCTAATTGCTTGTACACAAATTTCGGGTATTCGCCTTTGCAATAGACATCTAAAAACCATGCGTTGTTGAAGGCTTCGCCATTTTCTGCTGCTAGCACATCTTCTGGGTCACAGCTAAACGGATACATCGGTCCATAGCCAAAACTTGGACCGATCTTGCCCTGAGGAACCAGCTCATGGAACAAATTGATCGCCTTAGCATTAGCAAGGTTGATGATATGATTGGCTGCATACATCCGTTTTAAGTCCTTCAAGCCCGGCGGATGTGCCGCCCAACGGTACCCAAGAGAAGTGAAGACATTTTGTTCATTCATGGTGACCCAATAGGTGACTTTCTTTCCTAGGCGTTCAAAAAGGATCCGGCAATACCGTTCAAATGCTTCTGCTGTTTCTCGGCCTTCCCATCCTTGGTATTTGTCTTGCAAAGCCTGGGGAAGGTCCCAATGATACAGCGTCAAAATCGGCTCTACTCCTTGCCGAAGCAATTCATCCACCAGCTTTTCGTAAAACGCCACACCCGCTTCATTGACCGCGCCTTCGCCATCAGGCAAGATTCGCGACCACGCCACGCTGAAGCGATAGGCTTTCAAGCCCATTTGCTTCATCAAGGCAACATCTTCTTTGTACCGATGGTAGTGATCGATCGCCACTTTGCCGTTGGTTTCCTCAAAAGTATTGCCAGGAATTTGGGCATAGGTGTCCCAAATCGACGGACCTTTGCCGTCTTCTGCCCATGCTCCTTCAATTTGATAGGCCGCCGAAGCTGCCCCCCATAAGAAGTTTTCTGGGAAAGGATCTAAGTTTGTGTGAAACATCAAGTTGCCTCCTTCATTTCCTAAACCGAAATAAATCGGTTACATTTTATCGTATCATAATTTGGTTGATTCGTAACAATTGCCAAAAGATATTTTTTAGGTGAAAAAACTGCCGCTCCTCAGAACGACAGTCGTTTCTTATTAAAACAGGTAATCATTCAAACGAGATTTCACATATTCAATGTGGCTGGATTCTAATTCGATTTGATCATGCGCCAATGCGTAATCTGTCAGTGTTTCTAAGTTTTCCTCATCAGCAACGATCTTCGCTCCGATGCCTTCTTGGAAAGAGGCATACCGTTTTTCCTTCAACTCGTCTAAGAAGCGGTCTTCTTTTAGTTTCGCTGCTGCTTTCAACGCTCGGGCATACGTATCCATACCAGCGATGTGGGCTAACAACAGATCTTCCATTTCAAATGACGAACGACGGACTTTAGAATCGAAATTGATTCCTCCCGGTGCGATGCCGCCGTTTTCTAAGACTTCGTATAAAGCGAGTGTGGAGTCAAAGACGTTGGTTGGGAATTCATCCGTATCCCACCCTAACAGCATATCTCCTTGGTTGGCATCCAGTGAGCCTAATGCGTTATAGCTACGGGCAACGGCGATTTCATGTTCAAAGGTATGGCCAGCTAATGTTGCATGATTGGCTTCTAGGTTTAATTTGAAATCTCCTTCTAAGCCGTAGTGCTGAATGAAGGCCATCGTTGTCGCTGCATCAAAATCATATTGATGTTTTGATGGTTCTTTTGGTTTCGGCTCTAATAAGAACTGCGGTTTATGACCGATTTTTTCGCCATAAGCGATCGCCATTTTGAATAGACGGGCGATGTTGTCTTGTTCAAATTTCATGTCTGTGTTCAACAAGGTTTCATAGCCTTCACGACCACCCCAGAAGACATAGTTTTCGCCGCCTAATTTTTTCGAGATGTCTAAGCCTTTTTTGACTTGGGCTGCCGCATACGCATAAACTTCCGCATTATTGGTGGAAGCAGCGCCGTTATTGAAACGAGGATGTGAGAACATATTTGCTGTGTTCCATAATAGTTTGATTCCCGTTTGTTCCATTTTTTCTTTGATTAAATCGGTGATTTCGTCTAAGTTTTGGAAAAATTCTTCTAACGTTTCTCCTGCAGGTGCCACGTCAACATCATGGAAACAGAAGAACTCTGCCCCTAATTTTTCGCAAATCTCGAAGAAGGCTTCTACTCGATTTTTCGCCGTTTCCATTTCGGTGTCACCAATCCACGTCCGTTTGTTGACGGGTGCGCCGAAAGGATCAGAGCCGTCTTGCGTCATCGTATGCCAATAGGCGATTGCAAAACGTAGATGATCTTTCATTTTCTTGCCTAAAACAACTTCTTCGGCATCATAGTGGCGAAATGCAAACATATTGTCTGTTTTAGGACCTTCGTAGCGGATTTTTTCGATCTCTGGGAAATAAGTCATTGTTGTTGCCTCCATTTTATGTTTTTTAGTGTAATAAACTAACTTACTTGTTTCCAATCATTTAGAACCAAAAACGATTCCTCGCTTTGATCAGGTAGATTGCCTGCTGCCATTACGCTACTCGATTTGCGCCAATGCATGGCAGATAGGTGCGGTTTGTTGGTAGACGGTCCGGTAGATCGCATAAATTTCTTGGTATTTGGCGACATTTTCAGGAATTGGTGCAATGGCCTTGCCGTATTTGACAAAGGCGTTAACACAAGCAGTTGCATCTGGATAAATGCCGCTGCCGATTGCTGCTAGCATTGCTGCACCCATACCTGGACCTTGCTCAGTAGACAAACTCAGCATTTCTGCATTAAAAATATCGGCTTGCATTTGCAGCCATTCGGCATTTTTCGCACCGCCCCCCACAGAAACGATCTGGGTGAATTTCCGCTGTGCCCGTTCTTCCATGATCATTTGGGAATCTTTCAAAGAGAAGGTGATCCCTTCTAAGACCGCACGACTGAAATGCTTTTCGCGATGCCGTGTGTCGATGCCGATAAAACTACCCCTGATTTGGCTGTCGGTATGCGGGGTGCGTTCACCCACGATATAAGGCGTAAACAGCAGGCCTTCTGCCCCTGGGTTTACCTCACTGATCGCTGAAAGCAATTCCTGAAACGATTGGTTGGGGGCAAACGTATCACGATACCAGCTTAAGGAATTTCCAGCGGCTAACGTGACCCCCATTGAATACAACTTGTCTTTGATCGCATGACGGAAAAGGTGTAGATCTCCTTGATAATCAACCTCTTGCGCTTCTTCAAAGGATAAGAACACACCGCTCGTGCCAATCGACACCATGCCGACACCTTCGGCGATGATCCCTGAACCTAATGCAGCACAGGCATTGTCTGCGCCACCTGCATAGATCGTCACCTCTTGTTCAAACCCAAAGGCTTCTTGCAGCTCTTTTCGCATTTGCCCCACAGGCGCTGCTGATTCAAAAAGCGGCGGCAGTAAATCCGATGCGATTGCGAATTTTTCTAGAATGGCTTCAGACCAGCACTTCTTTTCGATATCCAGCAGTAACGTACCCGCTGCATCGGAATAATCCATCGAATAGTTCCCAGTCAGCCAAAAAGCCAAGTAGTCTTTTGGCAGCATCATGTGACGAACTTGTTGCCAATGTTCAGGCTCGTGTTCTTGGACCCATAAAATTTTTGGTAAAGTGAACCCTTCCAAAGCAACATTCTTGGTGATTGCTTTTATTTCCTCTCCAAAGGATGCCATGATCGCTTGGCATTGTTTGGTGGTCCGAACGTCATTCCATAATATTGCCGGACGAATGACTCGGTTTTCTTCATCCAATAAAACAAGACTATGCATTTGCCCAGAAAAGCTGACGCCGATCAATTCCTTTTGCAGCGTTGGAAGCTGCTGGATCAAGGTTTTGATCACCTTATCTGCCGCCTCTTGCCAATGCACCGGCTCTTGCTCACTGAACCCCGGTCTAGGGGATGACAATGGATAGTCAGCACTTGCTGTTCCTTGGAGTTCCCCGGTTTGATCAAAAACTAAGCCTTTTAACGCACTTGTTCCCAGATCCAACCCTAAAAAATAAGCCATCTCTTCTCTCCTTCCTCTGTTTGAAGCAGTTAACCATTGACTCTCAAACGGTTAATTAGCATTCAAAACTAACTAATCGAATAGTAAACGATTCTCGCATTCCTGTCAAGCGCTTTCAACGAATCTTTCATGGTTTTTCCTTCTCAAACTGCTGCTCCTACATTCTTCGTCTTTTCTTTATTCTTCAGCTTGCACAATATTAATTTGCACGGTAAACTAACACTAATCACATCTACGAAGAGGAGTACACATGATTATCAATAAAATGGGCATACGCGAACAAAATGAAGCGGCTGTATTGAAGACGATCATTGACAATGAAAATGTGTCACGAGCGGAAGTGTCAAATTTGACCCATCTCAATAAAGCGTCTGTTTCTCAAATAACCAAAAAACTGATCGACACGGACTTCGTGCGCGAAGTCGGCATTGGTGATTCCACTTCGATCGGTGGTCGCAAACCGATTCAATTGCAATTCAATCACCGTAGCAGCTTAGCTGTTACCTTTGACATCGGCTATAACTATGTTAGAGGGATGCTCTCTTATATCAATGGCGAGATGATCGCCTCTGCCGACCATTCCCATGAATTGATCACCAAAGAAAATGTACTAGCGACGATCGATTCCATGATGATAGAGTTTTGGCCGCAAATGCCGCAAACCACTCATGGATTAGTAGGAATCTGTTTGGCGATCCACGGCATCGTTCATAATCAGACGGTCACCTTTGCCCCCTACTACGACTTGGAACACTTTGATTTGATCGCCCCTTTGAGCCAAAAATACAATACGGCGGTCTATATAGAAAACGAAGCCAATCTGACGGCTTTAGGCGAGTACTGTTTTTCTTCTGATTCCACGAATTTACTGAGCGTCAGCGTCCATAGTGGGATCGGTGTCGGAATCATCGTTGATGGGCAGCTACAAACCGGTACTCACGGCATGGCGGGGGAAGTTGGCCATTCTACGCTCTTTCCTCACGGCAACTTGTGCCCTTGCGGCAATCGAGGCTGCTTAGAGCAATATGCGTCGAACAAAGTCTTGTTTGACACCTACAGTCACTATACAAAAACAGCGTTCGTTAATTCGGATACCTTTGCACAAGCCTATCATGCCGGAGAAAAATCAGCAGTCGAATTGGCGCAACAAAATGTTGAGTTTCTTAGTATTGGGCTAAACAATGTCATCACTTTTTCTGATCCCGAAGAAGTCTATATCAACAGCTCGGTCTATCGCAAAATTCCTGATTTATTACTGGCGCTGCAACAAAAATTGACCAGCCAGTTCACCAAAAACACGAAGATCAAAAACAGCCGATTAGGCGATCAAGCCCCGCTGTTTGGCGGTAACGTTTTAGTCGCGAAACATTTCTTGAATATCAACGATTTGCGCTTTGCGGCACTTGATCTCTCCCGTGCGATCCGTTAAATGAACGCTGGACTGAAAACTCAGTCCAGCGTTTTCTTTTGGTAAAAGGGTATCGCTATCCTTTGATTCCGCCAGCCGTCACACCGCCCACGATGTATTTCGATAGAAACAGGTAAATCAGTAGCAAAGGAATAATACTTAATGAAATCCCTAGATACATACTGCCAAATTCAGTACGGTAAACATCAGTTTTCAGCAATTGGACCAGCATCGGCAACGTATACTTTTCCGTATCGTTGATCAAGATCAAGGGCATCAAGAAATTATTCCACGAGGTCACGAACGAGAAAATCGCCATGGTGGCTAAGCCCGGTTTCATCAAGGGCAACATGATGCGATGGAAAATTTTGATTTCGCCGGCTCCGTCCAAACGAGCAGAATCTGCCAAATCAGGATGATAGATCGTTTCTAAGTATTGCTTTAAGAAAAAAACGGTAGCAGGTGATGCGATCGCTGGTAAAATCAATGGCAGAAAATTATTTAAGAGCCCTAAGCGATTCATAAATTGATAAAAACCGATCATGCTAATTTGCTGAGGAATCATGATCAGCCCAAGAATGACAGCAAACAGGACTTTCTTGCCACGAAACTCATAGGCGATCACGCCATAAGCTGTCAATGCCGAAAAATATACATTGAGAACGGTAGCGCCAGCCGCAATCAAGAAACTATTTTTAAATCCATTGAAAACATTGAAGCCTCTGCCCATTAAGACGGACCAGTTGTATTGGAGATTACCGCCAGGCCACAAGGACAGCCCTTGCTGGATCTGTTCTGCTGAACGGGTCGCATTGACTAAGACGACCCAAAACGGCAGAATACTTAAGATGGTCAGCAACACCAAAAAGACATAGATCAACAATCGTTTTGCTCGATAGCTATTTTCCATTTATTTTCGCCCCACTTTGCTGTTTTCTTTGAAAAATTGAAACAATAACGTGCTTAATACGATCGAAAGTACCAATAATAGCACCGACGCGGTTGCGGCAACGTTGAAATTCCGACTCCCGGTAAAGGCTTGGTTGTAGATAAACATCGTGATCGTTAAGACACTATTGTTGGGATTGCCGTTTGTCAGCAAAAAAGGAATGTCGAACATTTGCAAGCCGCCAATCAAAGACGTCACCAATGTATAAAGCAAGATTGGTTTTAACAAAGGCAGCGTGATCTTGCGGAAAATTTGACCATCATTGGCTCCATCGACCATTGCTGATTCAAAAAGAGCATCATCAATGCTCAAAATGCCCGAAACCAAAACGATCGTTGTCTGACCATACCACATCCAAAATTGGATAAAGGAAACGATCAGCCGAGTGCCCGTTTCACTACGGAAAAAGTCATAGGGCTGGTCCAAAACACCGAAATGCTGCAAGACTAGGTTGATCGGACCTAACGGAAAACTGAACAAAACGAAAAATAAGATTGCTACTGAAGCGGCAGTAATGATGTTGGGTAAGTAAAAAACGACTTTGAAGAAGCCTTTCCCCCGCAAGCGCAACTTGATATTGGTAAACCATGCCGCCAGCAACAGAGCCATGCCAATTTGAGGGACAAAGTTTACGCCCCACAAAATAAATGTATTGCTGATTGATTTTAAAAATAACGGGTTGCGAAAAATCGCAAAATAGTTATCCAGTCCGACAAGATTGGCAGCTGGATTCCACCCTTTTAGATCCGTAAAGCTTAGGTAAATCGTATAGAGAATTGGATAAAGCTGAAAAACCAAGAATGCTAGAAAAAATGGTGCGATAAATAATAGCCCATAGCGATGATACTGTTCAAATCTTCTCTTATTCTGCATCGTAATCCCCCTGATATTTATTTCTTCTACTGCCAACTTCTGCCTGTAAAGACAAGCCATTTGAGCAGCGCATAGTACCTAGAAAAGGTTGAAACCGACCCCGTCTTCGGTGTCGGTTTCAACAACACCTAATCTACTTGAACATCTGGATAAGCATTGACGACCGCATCTTTAAAGTTTTGGATCGCCGTTTCCTGATCCACTTCACCTTTTGAATATGGTGTCAAACAACTATCCGTAAAGAGGGTTTCAATCGTCTGGTCATACTCGGTCAGAATTTTCGCGTTGATGTCTTGAACCATATCGGCAAATTCTGCATAGTGGTTTTGACCGCCTAAAAATTCCTCTTGATATTCGCCTTTAATTTCTTCAACGACTCGCTCATTCGATACAAAATCACCGGTATCTTCGGCCCATTGTTTTAAAAATGCTTGATCTGTGGTCAAGTAAGCCACCAATTGCGCAGCTTCTTCTTGCATCTCAGAATTTGCCGTAGCACCGATCCATGTGCCGCCCCAGAACCACGACGAAGGTCCTTGGATCATGCGCCAGTCGCCTTCTGTTGAGCTGGAGTTATCGGCAGCTGTCGCATTTGGTTTTAACCAATAGTGCAGTCCCCATGTCGGCAAACTATAACCGAATACATTGTCGCCATTCATTCCAGCAAACCAAGCTTCTGATTGTCCTTCTGTATCTTGTGTCAGGCCTTCTTCTACAAATTTTCGTGATACATCCAACAAGTCATACAAACTGTCGTCGATCACTAATTTGCCGTCTTCAACCCAGCCATGTTCGCGTTGACCATAAAAAGGCTTTGCCAAATCTTGGACACTAGAGATCATATAGGTGGTTCCACCACTTTTTTCTTTGACTGCTTTGGCTTGCTCATAGAACTTGTCGTAGTCTGACAATGCCGCTTGCGCAGCCGCTGGATCATCGATTCCTAGCAGCTCTTCTGCCATCGATGCTCGGTAATAAAACCCGCCAGGAGCAGCTTGCCAAGCCAAGGCATGAAGAACCCCGTCTTTTGAAGTCCCTACGTCTTTGACATATTGATACGTATCTGCCGCGGCTTCATCAAGCCCCAGTGAACCAAGGTCTGCCATCATGCCTGATTCCACATATTTTTTGACAAAGGCAGATTCTAAAGCAATCACATCTGGTGCATCTTTGGAACCGATAATCGGATCGAGCTTGGTCTCGAATTGGTCAGAAGGAATCTCCACGATCCGAATGTCATAGGCCAAGTCGTCATGCGCCGGCAAATAGTAATCATTGATCATCGTTGATAATTCTGAAGTAAAGGTCCAAACCACAAGTTCATCCTTGCCACTACTTCCCGTTGCGCTATTATCTGAGCTGCTGTTTCCAGAACCATTCCCGCAGCCACTAAGCATAAAAGCTGCTAAGCCCGCCAATGACACTGTTTGTAAGACCCGTTTCCAATTTTTCATCTTTCTTCCTCCTCGATTTTTTGATAGTCAAATGAATCAAAATCAGCCGCCAAACGATTGCCGGTCGTATCGATCGCAAACATCCCTACAAAAGCCCCTGTAAAGAACCCACCGTAATGTTCTGCTACATAGTCGTCAGACAATTGCAAGCTGTCAAATAGCTGATCGATGACCTGCCACTCTTTTTGATCAAACGAGTACGCGTATTGATAGTGGGCATAATTAACGATCGTTTTGAAGTAGACTGTTTGTACATCGGCTGGTATCACAACTTCTGGTGCTTTTTGACTCTTCAGTTGGCCCTTTTCGCTTGTCAATACAGTGATGATTCTGCCTTTCGTCTCATCATGAGTGATGTAGATTGCCGACCAGTTTTGTGTATTGTAGTAATTCGTCATGCCTGCTAACTGTAGAAACGAGGTCGGTGAAAATTCGACGGCAGTCGTTGCTTCGAAACGAAAATCGCTCCATCTTCTTGCCACCAGTGCTTGATGGAACAAGGAATTGAACGACTCTCGCCCATACAAGCGCAAGTACCCTGGTCGTGCGGTCAAACTACCGATTTCCTCAGAAAAAGGAATCCGCAAGGTTTGAAACACTGGTGCCAACGACGCCTCTTCAAAATCATCAAAGCCTGATTCTGTTTCCCACGGATGTTCGGGCAGCTGTGGCTGTGGGACTTCCTCTTTTGGAAAGTTTCCGCCTGTGATATACGGCCAATCATTTTCCCAATAAACAGACTGGATCGCTGTTTCTCGTCCGAGCGGGCAATAGCCGCGATTTTCTAAGAGGGGCGTTTCTGGATACTTCAGCGCTCGCCCTGTTAAGTGAACAAAATACCATTCATCAGTCTGCGTTTTCACAAATGAACCATGACCAGCTTTTTGTAGCGGGATCTCTGGCTGTCTCCATGAACTGATCAGAGGGTTTTGAGGATGAACTTCATAAGGCCCTTCGATGTGTGTCCCACGAGCGATGGTACTTGCATGTTCAAACTTGGTGCCGCCTTCTGCCGTCAATAAATAATAATAGCCGTTCACTTTATACATAACCGGTGCTTCCGTCAATTTGCGCTCTGTTCCTTTGAAGATTATTTTGGGCTGCCCCACCAATTTCTTGGCTTGCCAATCAAACTCTTGGAGAGCGATCCCGTAAAAGGAATGGTTTGTCGGGCGATAATCCCAAACCATGTTCAGAAAATATTTTTTGCCGTCGTCGTCATGAAATAACGAGGGATCGAAACCAGAAGAATTCATATAAATTGGTTCTGACCAATCCCCATCAATGGTTTCACAGGTGATCAAATAATTGTTCACATCTTTCCAACTATTAGATTGTGTTTTGACATCTGAATAAATCAACCAAAAACGACCATCACTATAACTTAAGTTTGGCGCCCAAACGCCCCCGGAATCAGGGTTTCCTAGCATATTCAACTGACTGACACGATTGACTGGTGTACTGATCAAGCGCCAGTTCTTCAAATCCTTCGAATGGAAGATGCGCACACCTGGAAACCATTCAAAGGTCGACGTAGCAATGTAATAATCTTCTCCTGCACGACAAATACTCGGGTCTGGATGAAAGCCTGTTAGTATTGGATTGGTAATCAAAAAAATTTCCTCCTCTTTCCCTTTTTGGCATTTTGTGATTCAACTGAGTGTCAGTAAGAATGAGCTTCATCCAGTTAGTAAGTTTTCTTTACTAATATACCTAACAAAAAAAAGAAACTTGCTGCTGCAGCTCATTTTAAAAATATTCACTAATCATTGTTCTATTTACTTTCTTCAGCTGAACTGTCATAATTATAGAATGAAATCGCTATCATTCACAGGACGATTTCCACACATCGATAGACAAAAAATGGAGGATAGATCGCGTGACCATTTTAGAAGAATACCATTTCGGCGAATACCTAGGCGTTTCCAGTTACCATCCCTACTCGCTTAATTACATGGAACATTTTCATCGTTCCTTTGAATTGCTTTTTTGTAGTGATGGCGAAGCGGTTGTCAAAATCGAAGAAAGTCCCTATGTCCTTACGACAGGCCAAGTGTTATTAGTCATGCCTTATCAGACTCATGCCATTGAAACCCCTAAGGAATCACAATTGCATATTCTTGTGTTTTCACCTGAGTATATTCCAGATTTTTACGCCAAAACGAAAGATTTCGCTTTGTCAGATCCGGTGATCACCATTGATTCATCTGTTGCCAAGCAGCTCTACTATCCTTTATTTGAAACGGATTCCCTCTATTTACGAAAATCGGCACTGTATCAAGTCCTTTACCTTTTTGAACACCAAACGACTTTATTACCAGCCAAAAATCAAGAGGATATCCTTATCCAGCTACTTGTTTACATCGAATCCCATTTCAAAGAAGAACTGACGCTCGAAAAACTAAGCAGCAGTATCGGTTATAGCAGCGTCTACGTTTCCAGAATGATCACCGATAAATTGAAAAGCACCTTTCCTCGGCTTTTGAATCAAGCAAGAATACGCCATGCCTCTTTTTTGCTGACCCATAGTCTCTTGCCGATTACGGAAGTAGCAGAACAAGCAGGCTTTCAAAATGTGCGAACCTTCAATCGAAATTTCAAAGCATTGACCTCACTGACGCCAAAAGAATACCGTTTAAAACACAATGCTCATTTTTCGTTGCTGAAGGAATAGCGTAAAAAAAGCAGCTTCACTTAGCTGTAAAGTGAGCTGCTACAATCTTACTCGTTTTTCTAGTCAGCCTTTTGCCTCATTCCTAGAAACTAGTGAAAAACGCTCTAACTTCCCCTTCTTCATAGAGAAATGAGCAGGAAAAAACCAATTGCAAAAATGAACCTTTGTTGTTTTACTGATTCCACAAAACTATGCCTGTTTTAAAACACCGTACTTTCTTGCTTCATACCCTTTTGCTTTGTTGATACTTCTTGGAATATCGATCAATCCCAAGAAAAATGATTCACGACGAGCCAGTCTTTGACTTTCGTCAGATCAGAAAATGTTTTCACCTGTGCAGCTACTTCTTGCTCAAGTTTTGGCTGTTTAAGCAAAGGATACTTCCCATTTTTCTTGACTGGCAAAGTACTCAAATCATCCGCAATCAGAAAAGCTGGGATCTCGGCTTGTTTTGCGGCTTTTATGCCAGCTAGAGAATCTTCTAATACCAAGGCTTCTTCAGGCTTTACGCCTAATTGTTGGCAGGCTGTTAGAAAGATTTCTGGATCAGGTTTGCCCTTTCGCACTTGATCCCCAGAAACCACCGTATCAAACCAATCTGGCATCTGTTCCATTTCAAAGTACGCCTTGATTTTTTCTTTCGATGAAGAGGATGCCACGGCTATCAAGCAATCTTGTTTTTTTAATGCTTCCAACAGTTCAAGAAGGCCGGGCTTTTTAAATACCCGTTTTTCTTCAGCTAAAATCACTTCTTTCTGACGATTCATCGCTGCTCGCCACCGATTCGTTGGTACCGTACTGCCATAAAGTTCCTGCATCCCTTTACGAATATCTGCTTCCGTTCTGCCAGTCAGGTAATAATAAACTTCTTGGCAAACTTCAAAATCATATTCCTCCGCGGCTCTTAAATAAGCGCGGTAAGCTAGACGACCTGTTTCAAACATCAAACCGTCCATATCAAAAATCACCAGTTTTATCTTTTTCATCCTATAGCCTCCTTTACTTTTCTGCGAATAAAAAAGCAATGGTACCAAAATCCTTTGGCCCCCATTGCTTCACCTTGTTTATTTACAGCTGACTGCTCAACTTAGCAATGATTTTACATGCGCCAAATGGCTGTCAGCCTTTTCCCGACCTTCTTTTACTAATGATTCTGAAAGAATGAAGGAGCCGCCAACTGCTAGCACTTGCGGATCAGATAAATAGTCTTGCATATTTTCGAGGTTGATTCCGCCAGTTGGGACAAATCGAATATCATAAAATGGACCGCTGAGGGCTTTGATCGCCGGCAAGCCCCCGTAGATATCCGCGGGGAAAAATTTCACAACTGATAAGCCATAAGCCGCTGCTCGTTGAATGTCATTTGGGGTAGCTGTTCCTGGAAACACTGGAATGTTTTTGGCAAGACAAAATTCCACCACATCTGGTACAAGAGCAGGGGAAACAATAAAGCGCGCCCCTTTCTCAACTGCTGCTTTCGCTTGTTCTAAGGTGCGCACCGTGCCTGCGCCTACGATCAATTTACCTGATTGAGAGAGTTTTTCAATCGCTGCTAAAGCAAGGTCACTGCGGAAGGTCACTTCAATAAAGGGTAGTTCATGTTCGATCAACAGTGATTCTACTACTGGCAAATAGGTAAGATCCGTTGCAGTGTAAAGAGGCAATACCCTTGTTTTTGCCAATTGTTCATCGAGTGTCATACACTCTTTCCTCCCTTCGTTTCCTTCGATTGCATTTGCTCTTTCAAGACGGCTTCATGAAGCCCTTGAAGATAACTGATCCCAATCGCGCGATCATATAGACCATAGCCTGGCATCGCCACTTCCCCCCAGATCGTCCGCCCGTGATCTGGACGGATGACGCCATCAAAACCGACCTCAACCAAGGCTTTCATGATGGCATACATATCTAATGATCCTTCGGTGGACAGATGGGCGGACTCTTTAAATTTACGTTCCCCCATAAACAACACATTGCGGAAATGAACAAAGTTGATGCGTCCTTTTAAGGCATGAACGATCTTCACCATGTCGTTTTCTGGATCGGCACCTAACGAACCGGTGCACAACGTTACCCCATTATATGGCGAATCCACGATGGCCATGATTTTTTTCAAGTCCTCTAAATTTTTGGTGATTCGTGGCAAGCCAAAAATTTCCCAAGGTGGATCGTCGGGATGGATCGCCATTTTCACATCTACTTCTTCACACACAGGAATGATCCGCTTTAAGAAATAGCTTAAGTTATCAAAGAGGATCTCTTGAGTGACCCCTTCATAAGTTGCCATCAAACGCTGGAACTTTTTCAGTCGTTCTTCTTCCCAACCTGGCAATTGAAAGCCTTTTGATTGGCTATGGATCAGCGTATACATCTCACTAGGTTCCATATCATCCACAACGGCTTGATCATAGAGCAAGGAGAAGCTGCCATCCTCGTTTTGATAAAATAGATTTGTTTTGGCCCAGCCGAAGATTGGTTTGAAGCTATAGCAGATCATATGTACATCACAAGCTGCTAAATTCCGAATCGTTTGAATATATTGATCGATGTAGTGATCCCGTTCCTCTGTTCCAGCTTTGATCGCATCGTGGATCGCCACACTCTCAATCCCTAATAGCGAAAGATGCTCTTTTTCAATTGATGCTTTTAGTGCGTTGATTTCGGAAATCTCCCAGACATCTCCGGGCATTTTATTCAGAAGTGTTCCTACAATGCCGTGCATTCCTGGAATTTGTCGAATATTCGTTAACGGGATCGTATCCCCTTCCCCGTACCATCGAAACCCCCATTGCATTTGCTGTCATCCTTTCGTTTTTAAAAATCATCGTCCTCATCAGTTTCTTCGCTACTATCACCTGCTGAAGAATTGTGCCAAAGCGCTACACTATTTTCTCCTTGCTGGATCACTGCTGCCACCGCCTGTTCAATCGGTGTTGCCAAAAATTGGTGATTGATCGCTTCTAATACCATCGGCAGATTCACTCCGCCGATCACATACGTCTTTTCCTGAAGAGGTTCTTCTAATTGATTGATCGTTACAACCGACTGATTGTAGGGACTCGCACTCAATAGATCAGCAAACACCACTACACCGTCCCCTTGATCTGTTTCGTGGATCGCTTCATGGATTTTGTTTCCCAGAAGTTGAATATCCTCTCCGTGGTTCAAATTAACGACCGCAATATTTTCGACACTGCCCATGATCACCTCTGCAGCATCTTTAAAACCAGTACTCAGCTGTCCGTGAGTTGCCAATACGATTCCTAACAAATGTTGTTCCTCCTTTTTCGCTTCCTAACCAAATAACGCAAGGACTTTTTGCATATTCCTACTATTCAGCTCTTTTTGCTTTAATTGTTTTCTAGGCAACACATACGTCTGATCCTGCTGCTTTTCTGCACAAAACAGATAGTTGATGCTGCCCATCGCTTCACTACTGTGTTCGATCGCCAGCTGCTGCAGTTGCCCTTCATTGAATTGCTTGCCGATAGCTCGAACCGGAGCATCGGCGCCGATAGAATCTAAATAATAAATCTTCGCATTCGGCCCTACTGAATCACGTAACACTTCCAACCCGCGTTCTCCGTAACTTCCTTCATCAAGAAATGCGAAGGCCGTCGTTGTTTGACTGTTTTGACTGATTAGGGACAGCAGCGCTAAGATAGAGGAGGTATTGCGGGTTAGATTTTGCTGAAATCCTGCCCCGCGGCTTACGCGATTTAATAGCAGAAAATAAATACCGACCCCTGAAGCAAAAAGCGCTGTTTGCCAAGACAATAAGGGAAATCTCCCTGAGGCAAAGTGGATATAAAGCCAAGTCCCCAACAACCCTAAAAGAATCATCACTGCTGAAGCAGTCAGAATAAATTGATTTGTTTTACGACCTTGCTCCTGCCGATCAAAAAAATGGTAATCGCCGAAATGCTCTGGCGGTGTATCATAATATGTGCAGATGATCCGTTTTGCTTTGGTCAGATCACCAACATACAAATTGCGTGAGGCGTTTTTTTTCGTGTGATCATACTCGATCACCTGAAGGTCTTTGCGAAATGGAATGATATCCGCGATGAGTGCCTTCAAAAATATTTGTTTGCTTTTATCCGTGGAACGCGATCGGTAGACATACCGATAACGAAAAAGCCAATCACGAAATGTTTCTGTTTGATTCATGGCGAATTCTCCTATTCACAAATTACTGACAAGGAAGGAGGAACTCTATTTTTATAAAATCCTCCGCCTTCCTCTTCAACAGATGACGAACTCGCTCAATGATTACAAATTGAACTGCTTCAACACATCTTTAAGCGTTGATTTCGGTGCAGAAGGTGTTGCTTGAAAATAGATTGATTCCACACCGTACGCTTCGTTCATTTCTTTGAGTTTTTGCGCATCAGCTTGATTTAAATAAACAGATTTAGTTACTAAGAGATCTTTCTCGGGATCTTTTTGGGCGATACCGCCTATGTTCAATTCTTTCATTGGCACGCCGTGTTTGACTAAGTCGTACATCACACTAACAGTTTTAGCGATCAAAATACAGTTGTAATCTTTGAAGTTGTATTCATCCCAGTAAAATTTGGCTTTTTCTGGTGTAACGACGATCGTTTTTTGCCCTGTGCGGCTACCGGCATTTTTGTATAATTCCCGCATGAACTTATCCTTAGCTACTACCTCATCCACTACAAAAATCGAGTTGACTCCGCTTTTTTGTGACAAGGTCATCATGACCTGCCCATGGATCAATCGTTCATCTACTCGTGCTAAATTTACTACACCCATTTTTTCCACTTCCTTTTCTTATAAAATACCGACACCGGCTAAAATAATCAGAATCAAGGTCAGCCATAGTAATGCTTGCGTGACTTTTAATCCTTTCTTTGTATAGAACCAGTAGACGCCCATTACAACTGCTAACGGCAAGATCCCTGGTACAATCTGATCAAGGATATCTTGGATAATAAATTCTCGTCCAGAGATATCAAACTGCAGCGAAGAACTGACTTTGACATAGTTTCCAGCCAGAACCCCCATCATAAACAAACCGAGAACCGACAGTGTTTCAATGGCGGTTTGGACGCCTGTACTCTGCATCAAACCAGTTGCATTGCGCCCCATCGAAAATGCTTGACGGGCGAAAAACATTCCTAGAGAAACTTGATACAGTGCAAAGCAAATGAATGGGAACAACGCACCTAGTGGACTTCCTTGCTGTGCCCAAGGAACAGCAATCGCAATAAAGATATATTGAACGGTTCCTGAGTCGATGGCATCCCCGATTCCTGCTAAAGCACCCATCAAACCAGCTTTCGTGTTGTACATTAGATCATCTTGCATCAAAATCTCTTTTTTCTCATGCTCTTCCTCGGCCCGCTGTTGTTCCATTGACGACATCAGCCCAGTGATGACTCCGCCCCCCCAACTCAGCTGGGTATTGAAAAACAGCAGTTGGCGTTTGTAGGCAGCTTTCAGTGCCTCATCGTCTTTGTAAAGTTTGCGCAAAATCGGCATCATGGCGTATAAAAGCGAGGGTGATAAATACCGTTCAAATGAATGCGGGATCTCATTGGCGAAATGCCATCTTAGGTATGCTTTTGTGACATCTTTCTTCGTGATTTCTTCTGGTGCGCCTTGCGCTTTTTGAATTATTTCGGTCATTACTGCTCCTCCTTATCGATTAGAACCCGTCATCATAGTCATCGTCATCATCAAAGGATGGTGATGCTGTATTCGTTTCTGGGGCTGGGACCAATTTTCCTTTTTGTGACTGAACAAAAATCAACGCGATCAAAATGCCAAAAATCGCATAGGTGACCATGGTAATTTCCAGCGAACTGAAAACTACACTCATGAAATAGGCCAAGAAGAAAAAGACCATATAATCTTTTCGACCGATCACATAGACGGTAGTTGCAATCCCGATCGCTGCCAATCCTCCTCCGACTACTTCTAAAATATGAATAACGACTGTCCCCTCAAGAGCATTGATGACATCAGCAATCAGTGGAGCGCCTAAATAAAGTGCAATAAATACCAGCGGAACAAATAAAATAAATGAAGCCAGCGTTGGGTATAAAATAATTGAACGCGTCATTGCCTTGGCATTAAGATCTTCTACTGCTTTATCCGTATACTTTCCTAAGAAGGTATTGATAAAGAAACGGAACTGATACAAATAACTCCCTAGCAACCCAACAGGAACGGCAACAGCAATCGCTGCTTCTGGTTGCAGATTTCCTAGCAAAGCTACCGGTACGGCAATCGCCGCAGCAATCGAAGGTTCCGCCGGCATGGATCCGCCAGGAGAAAATACCCCCATGTAAATCATTTGTAAAGCGGCAGTAACGATCATGGCTTGAGCCACATTTCCCATCACCAGTCCGACAACTAATCCCGTCATCAATGGTGAAAAACGTAAAGTCAGTGTGGCGCCTCCGCCGAGCCAACGAGACATGACTGCTGCAACCCATAGCGCAATCAGTAAACTTTGTGTAACACTTAATGTATCCATTTTTCCTCCTCCTAAACTTCTTTCAAATAGTTTTCTAAATCAAGAACAGCTTCTTTCAAGCGTTCTTTGGTGATTAAGACTGGAATCAAGTGTACTTTTTCTTTCGAATCTATGAACTGCACCAACTGATCGATGACTTGTGCATCTTCAGGAAAAATACCCATTTGATGTAAACTCATTGGTAAGTGCAATTCTTGATAAAAGGGGATCAACTGATCGATGACCGTCCATTTTTCTTCAAGGGCTAATTGATAAAACATCCCATAGGCAACCTTTTCCCCGTGAAGAAAACGATGACTTTCAGGCAGATATTTACTGATGGCATCATGCATCGCATGCGCTGCTGCATTGCGGGCATATTTATCGCCTAGCCCGCCTACCATTCCAGCAACTGCAATAACGATCTCCGACAAGTGACAAAAGGCGTCTGTCACTTCCTGCCGCTTCATATCTTCAATCGCTTGTTTCGATTGTGTCAAAATAGCTGTTTCGCATAATTTTGCTGTATAGCCTGCCATTTGCAAGAAGGGCTCATTTTTCAAATGTGGTTGGGCTAAGATTGCTTCCGATTCAATCCACTTTGCCAACGTATCTGCTAAACCGGCGATGAAGTAGGAGACTGGTGCATCGATCACTAAAGTCGGATCGGTAATCAAAAAAGCAGCCTGTCTTAAATAGTGTTCCGACTTTCCTTCAGATTCTCCCGACTCTTTATACATGACAGACAAGGGTGTCCATGGTGCACAATTACTGGCCAATGTTGGGATCAGTCCAAAGGGTCGATTGACTACATGTGCTGCATATCCCACTAAGTCGGCTAACTTCCCGCCGCCAACCCCCAGAATAAAATCGATCGCCAGTTCTTCAACAAGATCAGCAATCAGCCCAGCGCCATAATAGCTGCATTCTCCCGTGTAGCGATGATAAAAAATTTCCAAATACGCATCTTCTAAAAAGAGTAATTTTGGTTTCGCTTTTTCCCATGAAACCGTTCCATGTACGAGCAGCAGTCGTTTTACTTTGTACTCTTTTAATACTTCCGGCACATAGTCGATCGCGCCTTCATGGTAACGATAAACTTGCGGTCCAACCTTTACTTTTAAATCCGTTAGCACGAGTTTCACTCTCCTTTATACAGCCAAAAACCGACTTTCCGCTTGAACAGCACGGTCTGGCAGCAGCCCCTTAACGATTCGTTCAATATCCGTTACACATTTGTTTCCCATCTCTTCTAAGCATTCCATAGTATAAGCCGATGTATGCGGTGTCATAACTATATTTTCAAAAGCTAAATACGGATGATCTTTATGACCAGGCTCTTCCTCTAAGACATCGGTGGCAAGACCAGCGATTTTCCCATTTTTTAATCCGCTTACAATTGCCTCTTCATTCAAAAGCGCGCCACGGGCACTATTGGAGAGATATACTTGATCTTTCATTTTTGAAATTTCTTCAAAGGAAATCATATGATAATTTTCCTCCGTCAAGTTAGCACATAGACAAATAATATCTGATTTTGCTAGCAGCTCGTCTAGCTCGACTTTTTTTCCGCCATAGCTTTGAATATGCAAAGCGGACTTATATGGATCGTATGCCAAAACCTCGCAGCGGAAACCATTTCTCAATATTTCTACTACACAACTTCCAGTATTGCCGACACCGATCACCCCTACCGTCTTGTTAAATAATGCGCGTCCGACAAAGTCCGCTCGTTTTTCCCATTGATCTTCGCGGACCTTTGTATTCGATTCAACTGTACAGCGCAGAAGCGCCAATAGATTGGTCACATTATTTTCTGCTACTGCATCTCGCTCGACCAAAGCTGGAATGATCGAAACAATCGTTTGGTGGTCCTTCGCTGCTTCTAAATCAATATTGTTATAGCCGATCCCGTGGCGTGTGATCAGTAGCAATTCATCTTTGTACTCAAAAAACTCTTTGGTAAAAAATGGGGTAACACTTGCTATAATGATGTTGTATCCCTTAAGCTTTTCTGCCAATTCTTTCCCATTGATTTCGCTATCGAACGTGAAATGACTGACAGTTCCGATTGCTTTCAACCGCTCGATATGTTGCGGAAAGATTTTTCCAAAGCTGCTGGAATTCACTATAGCGATCTTAAACTGTTCCATGTTCTTCCTCCTTACTCTTTTGCAACAATCTCGTGACCACCAAAACCATTCCTTAGCGCAGAGACGACTTTTGCTGAGAAACTGTCTTCTTCTTGGGACAAATTTCTCATAAACAAACTCATAGCGATCGTCGGTACAGCAACATTCATCTCCAAAGCCGTTTCCACTGTCCACCTAGCTTCACCAGAAGCTGCAACAACCCCGCGATATTCCTCCAACTTAGGGCTCTCATTAAATTGGGCCGCTGCGATTTCCATCAGCCAGCTGCGAATAACCGATCCATGATTCCATACCTCTGCGACGGAAGCCAAATCAAAGTCATAGGCACTTTGTTCAATCAATTGAAAGCCTTCACCGATGGCTTGCATCATTCCGTATTCGATACCGTTATGGACCATCTTTAGAAAATGACCGCTTCCTGATTCCCCTGCATAAAGGTAGCCTCCTAAAACAGCCACATCTGCAAACAAAGATTCCACCTCTGAAAAAGCGACTTCATTCCCGCCAATCATCAAACATGCATCTTTTCTAGCTCCGGAAACCCCACCAGAAGTCCCACAATCAAAGTAATGCACCTCTTTTTCTTTAAACCAGGCTGCTCGGCGAATCGAATCTTTGTAATTAGAATTTCCGCCTTCAATCACGATGTCTTTCGCTGATACAAGGGGCCATAGTTCTTCAAGAATCCCCTCAGTCACAGTTCCCGCAGGAAGCATCAACCATAAAACCCGTCGGCCGCTAAAAGAATTCGTCAAATCAGCTAGCGTTTGGTAGAGTGTAATTCCAGCTTCTTGCGCTGTTTTCTGCGCATGTATCGAAAGATCCAGCCCTTTTACTTGATAACCTTGATCTTTTAAATTGAGGGCCAAGTTCAATCCCATTTTTCCAAGTCCGATAATTCCTATCTCCATGACAGCGCCTCCATTTCATACTTTCATTATACAAAAAAATATTTTTTTGTAAACATAAAAAATAAAAATAATTTTTATTTGCTTTTTTTCTTTAAAAGAGGTAACGTAACAATACAAAGATAATAATGTTCATATAAAGGAGGTAACCGTCTTTGACTGTTTCGATTCGCCTGCAAATAAAAACGCTTTATAAAGACTTAAGTCTCAAAGAACAAGCGATTGCCGACTACATTTTGGAAAATCCTAGTAAAGTCAGCCACAGTTCAATCAGTGATTTATCCAATGAATTAGGCATCGCTGATTCGACCTTTTTTCAATTCACAAAAAAACTCGGTTACAACGGATTTAAAGACTTCAAAATGGCAATGCTGATGCAGGAAAATGATTTTTCTGCCATTTCGATCCATGAAAATATCCAGAAGTCTGATAATGAATTGACTATGGCTCAAAAAGTATTTGATTCCAATATGACCACATTGACTGATACCAAAAATCTTTTGAAAGAAGAAGATTTAAAGCTTGCTGCTGCAATGATCAATCAATCTAAACGACTTTTTTTCTTCGGCGTTGGTGGTTCAGAGATCGTGGCAACCGATGCCTATCACAAATTTTTGCGCTCGCCGATCACTGTTTTTCACAGCAGTGATTATCACATCCAACTGATGGAGGCTTCATTGTTGACGCCAGATGATTGCGGCATTTTTATCTCTCATACTGGAAAATCAAGAGAAACCATTGAACTAGCTCAAGTTGCCAAAAACAATGGGGCCAAAATTATCGTCATTACTAGCCATGCTGCTTCCCCTTTAGCCAAACTCGGCGACGTGGTTTTCATCTCTATTTCCGAAGAAACTGAGTTTCGCTCAGAGGCATTGGCATCCAGAATCGCTCAACTGAGCATCATGGATTCCCTCTATGTCATCTTAATGTTTATTAATCGAGACAAAGCGCAACAATCGATTGCCAAAATTCGACGCTCCATTTCAAAAATCAAAGAACCCTGAGAAGGGAAGAAAAAACTTACATTTTTCTGCGTTTCGCTAATTCTTTTGTGAATCACAGTTGATATGCAAAAAAACTTGTGCGTTTTTTCTGTACTCTTCGTTGGTTTCTTATCAACTTTTTCAGTTCTGAATCTCAAATGCGCTGAGCCTGCCAAAAATCTTGTCCCTTACTCTTGCTAATGTTCGCAAAAAAACCACATCACAAAGCTATCCGCTCTGTAATGTGGTTTTTTAAGACTATCTTTTTTTAGGTAAATCAATAACGACTAGACACAATCTCTGCTCCAAAGGGCATCAACGCTAAGCGCGCCATCTTCAATGATTGCGCCGCAAATGGAATGCCGATGATCGTGATGGCTAGAATGACTGCGCTAGCTAAATGTCCTAAAGCCAGTGGTATACCAGAAAAAATCAACCATAAAATATTTAGAATCACGGACACGCCACCGCCACGGTAAGCGATGTCTTTCCCAAATGGTGCGAGTGACAACGTCGCAAACTTAAAACATTGCAAACCAATGGGAATGCCGATGATGGTGATACACCATAAACACCCAGCCAAAAACCATGAGATCGCACCGATCAAGCCGCCAAAGACAAACCAAATCACGTTGCCTAAAAAATTCATCTGATTGCCCTCCTTCTTTTTTTAATAAAGACTGCTCCTGTTTTAGCAAAGAAAGCAGAGGACATCGTTAGCACTCAGACATGCGCTATCGTCTGATGCTCCTTCCCCTGCGCGCTTCTCTTTTTTCTTAATACAAGCGAAATGTGTTATTTTGTAAAATGCTTATTGCCCAGAATCAACGGTTGATTCGCTGCTATTGTTGGACTCATTTGAGTCATTTCCGAAGACACCGGTGATCGAAGACCAGATGCCGCTAAAGAAGCTCTTGATATTTTCCCAAAGTCCCTTAGAGGTTTCTTCGATTTGCTTGCGGGCTTCTGATAGATCCAATTCTTTGATGAAGTCATCGAAGATATTGTTGTCTCGCATGTCGCTCATTAAAGAGGTCAATTCAGAAATTTGATTTTCCGTAACGATTCCTTCCAGTCCATTGTCCTTCAAGGCTTTTTCTACTGTCTCTTGAATATCTGCTTGGGTTAATTCCGTACCATCTGCGGTTTGAGCAGCCAAATCGGTTTTCGCTTGTTCTTGTGCTGCATTCAATGCTTCATCGGAATAGCCTTCTTTGTCTTTGTTCTCTTCGGTGATCGTCGAAAGCACATCCATCTCATCTTGAGCTACAGCTACTCGATTCTGATTGATGACGCCGCCTGATTCTTCAACGATTTTGTATACCCCAGCTAAAGCACCGGAACCGTCGATCGGTACAGCAGAAGCGACCGTTAGCTTCGCATCAGTGATCCCTGCCGTCAGCGCTGCATTTTGATATTGGGCTGCGGTGATGCGGGTAATGTTATCTGGTGTCGCGATATCGACAGTGATTCCTGCTCCGCTTTCTAGCGTCTGCATTCTGACCGAGCTATAGACCGCCCAATCTGCGGTAAAGCCACCATCGGGAATGTATTTCATCAAGTCAGTACCGTTTGTCGTATAAATCGGTGTTTCGCCTTGAATGCCCAGGCGTTCAAGTGTGTAGTCTTCTTGTGCTTTCGTCAAGGCATTTCCGATCGCCACGGCATTGACTTGCAAACGATCTGAACTGCTGTCAGAGGTATTTGTTTGACTGTCGGTAGTGGCTGTCGTTGCGGTAGAACTGCTTGTTGCAGTGGAACTGCTGGTCGTTGAATTGGTTTCGTCAGCAAAAACTTGTGGTGCTGCTAATAAAACTTGGCTAGATACCAAGAGAGTCGCTAAAATCATCGCTGGTTTTCGAGTCTGTTTTTTCATCACTATATCCTCCAAGTGTTGATCTCTTTTTCAGGGATTTTTCCCTCTTACTGCTGTTATTGTACTATAGGTTTTCTTGCAAAGCCTACGTCTAGGGTCTGAAATGAAGAAAAACTTAGAACTCTGGTGCTATTTAAAAAAGGCGTAATTTGGTATTATCCTTGGTACAGCAATACTTTAGACGCTTTTCTTTTCATCAACTGTTTTTTTAGCAAAACCAACAGTATAGGATTTCAAACGGCTGCCCACTTTCCTCAAACCAAGAAAGGCTCCCGTTAAAGCTATCGTATAAAAGAACAACGGAAACCCTGCGAGTGAAAAAAAGACCTTCCCGGTTTCTAGAAACAGCGGGTGACTCAGAAAGATCAATCGACTAGCCTCAGCTGCTTGTTTTGCTTGCCAAGTCCGCTTTGGGGGTTGCTGCTTGATCAGCCAAGCAAGGAAAAAAAGAGTCGTCGGCACAAAAAGCAGCATGAAATTCTTATCGTCCCCCTGATTGAGATACACCAGTCGACCTTCAATGCCTAATAAGCAAAGAGAGACCGCGAGTTTTCTACCAAGATGCTTCGTAAAAAAAGGGTGTTTTTGGTGTTCTCTTAAACAAACCCCACACAGTAAAAATAAAAACCCATAAAAGAGTCCGTTTCTCGTTGTAAAAAATAGTGTCCGATAGCTTTGATAGCATACCAATAAAGGTCCACTTAAATAACTGCTGTACGTTTCAAGACAGCCAATCACATACAAACTGATCGCCAGTAAAAACTGCCGCCGATAGCCAAGAAAGCGAGTTTTTCGTACTAACCACATGCCAAAGAGCAACGCTGGAAAATACCAAAGATGGTACCAGACCCCTACTGTAAAAAAGCCAGTAGCCAAACCGATGACCCGTAATGAATCAGCAAGATTTTGCTGCCCTAAATAAAACCAGCCTAAGGGAAGATACACGATCGACCAACGCAAATAAAGCTTGAGTTGTCGTTTGCACCATTGCTGCCATGAACGGGTACTCTTTTGAAAAAAATAGCCATTCAGCAGCAGAAAAAAAAGGAACCGCCAAACGACATAGGAGACTCTTTAATAGGAAATGAAGGCCACTGTTTTCTGCCAGTCGGCCACAATGAACGAGAATCACCAATAAGGAAGCGATGAATTGGATGTAGCCAATTGGAACCATAGGTTGTTTTGTCTTCATTCGATCGTTTCTCCTTTCTCCGTCAAATTTGCTCAAACATACTTCACTCTACTGGTCCTTTCTTTTTGTGACCAGCACGGAAAGCTTCCAAGATAGAAAGGCAGCGCAACAAGTAGAAACATTGATAAATAAAGGATGTTACCCTTTGTTGCATCGCTAATTTCATAGATCCTCGTTCGCATAGAAAAGAGTTTGCTATAATATAAGAAGAATGATGGAGGCAAAACAGACACATGGATATTGGGAAAATTATCAAAGAAGAACGCACCAAACGAAATCTCACACAAGAACAATTGGCACAGGAATTTTTTGTCACTCGGCAACTGATTTCAAAATGGGAAAACGGCAAGAGCTATCCTGATCTAGACCAAGTAGTCAAACTGAGCAACTATTTTGAATTGACCTTGGACTATTTATTAAAAGAAGATCAGCAGATGGTCCAAGAACTTAATTTGACCACCCACCGCAAACGAATTGGCCTCGTATTGATCGCCCTTTTGACTATTCTCAGTATTAGCTTAAGTACGATTTTGTTGGCAGCATTTTGGATCGATCCAGTCTTTTTTACAAAAGAAGACCTAACGATCACTTCTATAAAAAAGTATCGCTTGCCTGCCACTGAGATAACGAATGAGGCAACCGGACAAGTGATTCAACTGCCTGAAGATACGGAATACTTGATCACTTATACGATCGATCGGCCGCTGGTAAAAACGGATCGTCTGTCGGGTTATAAAGAATACAGCAGCGAAAATGCCAGCCAATTAACGGCTTTGGGTCATCGCGGTTTTCATTTTGGCGCGCAAACAAGCAAAATCGTCATTCGCAGCAATCGCGAAGACAATTTAGCTGCACCAGAATTAAATGCAGGCAAGGATCTTTATCTTCGTAATATGAATAAAGCGCGCGTCTATCAAAAATCTGCAGCTGGTGTCGCATTTTCTATCGAAGACGAAGGCGACCTCCTCTTTACTGCAGAAGAACTGGCGCAATTGCCCTTTGAACAAGGACAGCTGCCAGAGTAAACAAAAACCACCGAATCGTTTTGATTTGGTGGTTTTTGCTGACTTTCTTATCCTAGCAAGATCATTGCGATCGCCGCCAAGGCGTTGTTGAGAAAATGCATGGCGATGGCTGTTTCTAGACGCTTAGTTTTAACATAAATCAACGCCATGATCAATCCCATAGCACCATAAATCAAAAACTCGACCAGATTGGTGACGGAATGGATGATACTAAAAACCGCTACACTTGAAATGATCCCGACTATTGGGTATTTCTCGAATAAAAGGCCAATAAACCCACCACGAAAAACGATCTCTTCCATAATTGGCGCAGCAACAGCGATCAATAAAAAGATCAAAAGCGGATTTTCGCCTGTAAACAGTTCCCCTAACAATGCATCATTGGCGGTCGCCTCTTGATCGGATATATGCTGCAGATAGAGCGTTCCGCCAACTGCAACGACTCGACCTAAAACAAACCCTCCGACGATCCATAGCCAATTTTTCTTCGTTGACCAGCCAAAGTCAAAGGTGGCAAGTCCTAACTTTTTAGCCAAAAACATCAGTAGACCAATGTTTGCCAAAAGCAAGGCAATCAACCCATAGCTGATCATCGCAGGAATCGTCGGTTCTCCTGCTTCCAAATAATAGATTTTTACCACGCTAAATGCGGTCATCCCTACTTGACTAAGTAAGAATAAGCCAATCAAAATAAAGACATTCTTTACTGCTTTCATACTCTCCTCCATTGTTTGCTCATTGCATTTTTCAGGATCGGGTTACGACAGATCATGACACAGCCCATCATTTGGTTCCCCATGTTTCCAGAAAATGCTTAGCCACTATCGGCTGCTTATAATGATACTTAGTTTCCTCATTATTTACAACTAATAAAAAATAAAAATAGTTATTTTGCTCATTTTATCGAATAAACCTCGCTTTTTCATTCCCATTCTTTTCAAAAAAAATATAAGTAATGTTTGAAAAAAACGCTCTCTTATGCTACACTGTTCCTACTTTTGTTTGGCTGACGAACCGCTGCCCCAACCATGTTCGTTTGGACCAACTCGTTGCGAGTATTCGATTTCGAATGCTCTTTTTGTCGCGTTTGTCAAAAGAAAGTGAGTGAATCCAAATGATCCAAGTAGAACACCTCAGCAAGACCTTCCAAGTATCCAAGCGAAAAAGCGGCTTTCGCCAAGCAGCCAAAGCCTTTCTTTCTCGTGAAACCACCACCGTCCATGCGTTGCAAGACATCAGCTTTACCATCAATGAAGGCGAAATGGTTGGCTACATCGGCCCTAATGGTGCTGGAAAAAGTACCACCATCAAAATCATGTGCGGGATTTTGACCCCTGATCAAGGCGTTTGTCACATCAATGGTCGTACGCCTTGGCAAGAACGTATCCAACATGTCAAAGACATCGGCGTCGTCTTCGGGCAGCGCAGTCAACTCTGGTGGGATGTCCCCGTCAATGACAGCTTTGATTTGATTCGTGATATCTACAAAGTCGACGCTGCTAGTTATCAACGCAACCTAGAAGAATTAGTCACCTTACTAGATTTAGGTGAGATCTTAAAAACCCCTGCTCGTTCCTTGAGTCTCGGTCAGCGTATGCGCTGTGAGATCGCAGCCTCCTTACTCCATGACCCCAAAATCTTATTTCTTGATGAACCCACCATCGGTTTAGATGCTGTATCAAAAATCGCCGTGCGTCAGTTCATCAAAAAAAGAAACCAAGAAAAAGGTACCACAGTCATCCTGACGACCCACGATATGCAAGATATAGAGGCGCTGACACAACGAATTCTGTTGATCGGCAAAGGGCAAATTTTGCTAGATGGTCGCCTCGATGAACTAAAGCACCGTTTTTCTGATGTCAAAACGCTGGAGGTCGACTATCAAGGGAATGAGCCCCATCTGCCAGAAAACGTCCAGCTGCTTCAAAAAGACGTCGGTCGCCTTGTTCTGAAGCTTGATCCCAAAGAAGTGTCGGTCGCTCAGCTGCTCAGTCTGCTCAGCAATCAAGTCGAGATCACTGATTTGGCCGTTGCCAGTATCACCGCCGAAGAAATGGTCGCTAAGCTGTATCAGGAGTATCAAATATGAGGAAGTATCAGGCATTTTTCCGCATCCGCTTTATCAATACCTTGCAATACCGCTCGGCGGCGATTGCCGGGATGGCTACGCAACTAGCTTGGGGCTTGATGGAAATTCTGGCATTCCACGCCTTTTACCAAGCAGATCCTAGTGCCTTTCCCATGACCTTTCAACAAACCGTCTCCTATGTTTGGCTCCAGCAAGCCTTCTTATCCTTATTTATGTTGTGGTTCTTTGAGGCAGAAATTTTCAATACCATCACCACAGGGTCGATCGCCTATGAACTTGTGCGGCCGATGAATCTATACAATCGCTGGTTTTGCCAATCGGCTGCCAATCGCTTAGCAAAAGCCGTCTTGCGTTGCGGACCGATTTTTGTGATTGCCTTTTTACTGCCAGCACCTTATCGTTTAATTCTGCCAGCAAACATCGTTGCCTTGTTCTTGTTTCTCTTGTCTATGGCGCTGAGTTTAGGTGTAGTGATCGCTATGTCGCAGCTGGTCTACATCTCAACTTTTTATACATTATCCTCCATCGGGGTGCGGATCGTCATCAGCTCCATCGGTGAATTTTTAGCTGGCGGGGTCATTCCTCTGCCTTTCTTTCCGCAGCCTTTTCGCCAATTCGTGGAACTATTGCCTTTTGCTTCCATGCAAAACGTCCCGCTGCGAATTTACAACGGGGATCTGACTGGCTTTGCGCTTGTTTCCGCATTGCTCTTACAAGCGTTTTGGCTCGTACTTTTGATCGTGATCGGAAAAATTTGGCTGCAGCAGGCGCTCAAACGTGTCGTTGTGCAAGGAGGTTAAGGAATATGGTTTATTGGCATTATTTTTGTATTCATCTCAAAAGTCAGATGCAGTATAAAGTTTCCTTTGTGTTAACCGCTTTGGGACAATTTTTAGGTTCCTTTACTGCTTTTTTAGGCATTTGGTTTATGTTTACCCGTTTTCATCAAGTGAATGGCTTCACCTTTGAGGAAGTCCTGCTTTCCTTTGCGACGGTTTTGTTTGCCTTTTCGATTGCGGAATGCTTCTTTCGCGGGTTCGATCTTTTTCCGCAAATGATCAGTAATGGCGAGTTCGATCGAGTACTCGTGCGCCCTCGCTCCTTGATTTTTCAAGTCTTAGCTTCCAAAATGGAATTCTCGCGTCTCGGCCGTTTTATTCAAGCCTTGCTGTTGTTTGCTTATGCGATTCCCAATAGTGGAATTGCTTGGCATTTTGGAAATGTCCTGACTCTTTTTCTAATGATCGTCTGCGGCGCCCTCTTTTTCGCCCTATTGTTCTTAGTGTATGCCGCCATTTCCTTCTTTACGATCCAAGGACTTGAATTTATGAATATTTTTACCGATGGTGCCCGCGAGTTCGGCCGCTACCCCTTCAGTATCTACGGAAAACACGTCTTGCGTTTATTGACCTACGTCGTGCCGATGGCTTGGTTTCAGTATTATCCGTTTCTGTATGTCATTGGTCGCGTAACTAATCCTTGGTGGATCTTATCACCCTTGGTTTGTCTACTCTTTGCCTTTCCCGCCTTCTTCTTTTGGCGAGTAGGTTTGAAGAACTATATTTCTACGGGTTCGTAAATAAAAAGGAGCGCCTCTCTTTGAAACTAAGAGAATGCGCTCCTTTTTTATTCGGTTATTTCAAGTGAAAAACAGCCTCTCCTTGCTGAATATCGCCGTCAGTTCGCAGGCACTTCCCGCCTTGTTCCTCCATGAAGACAACGATCACCATGGTCTCTTTGCCCATTTCCTCAACTGCTGCTACATCCATTTCTGCCAGCAGCTCACCTGTCGTGACTGACTGGTTTTCTTGGACCGCGATCGTGAAGGGCTCCCCTGCTAACGCCACTGTTTCAATTCCATATGGATCAAAAGGGAACGGCCATCCACCAACTCAACGGCTAAGGCATGCTGTGTTGGAAAAATCGTTCGAACCGTCCCGGCTGCTGGTGCATAGATTTTTCCGTGATGATGAGAAACGGCAAATCCATTTCCCATCATTTTAGACGAAAATACCTCATCTGGTACTTCTTCGATCGGTAGCAGTCGGCCTGTTGCCGGTGCACAAATTTCTATTTTTCTTTTAAAAAGCATCCGTAATTCCTCCTTAGATTGCCGACAGTGTTCTCTGACAGCTAGAATAGATAAGAAAAGCTACGAAGGGCAATAAACCAAAGATAAAGATGGCAGTATCGAGGGACAGCACCTGAGAAAGAAAGCCGCCAGCTAATGGCGAAAGAAACGATGCCGCACCAATGTACACACTGATCGATATCAATTGTCCAGAAGAAAAAACAGCTGGCGGTGTAATAGCACTGATAATCATTCGACTGCCGATAGTAAATGCCGGTACAGTGAAAAACTGCAGAAAACTGGCTGCCAAAAGTAAGAATGGGCTACTAGCAAGCCAATAGACAAAAAATTGTAAGGTTAAAAATATACCTGCAATCAAAATCAAGCGCTCATTTTTCCATTTAGCAATCATGCGATTCAGCAAAAGGTACGCTGGAATTTCACAAAAGGATTGGATCGACCATTTCAGACCAACAAATTCACTGCCTCTTTCCATTGTAATCAGCTTGTCGATAACGACCGTATTGTTCGCAACGATCGTCAAGTACAAGAGAAAGAACAGTCCCGTATAAACCAAAAAGCGTCGGTCTTTGCATAACAGAAGAATGTCTGCCAGCGAGACACCGCTGTTTGTTGCTGTTCCTTGCTTTTGCGGTAAGGCATTTTTCTCTGGGATCGTTCGTGAAAATGTATAATTGATAAGCAAAAAGAGGAGCAGCGGCAAACTAAACCAGCGATAATTATTGGAAAATAAAAAGAATGGCACGCAGACACTCATCATACTCCACCCTAAAGAGCCGTTTGCTTTGATTGAAGCAATTCTTTTTGAAGTACTGGACTCAGATAATACCCAGTTATCGAGCACCGTTGCTGTTGTATTGGCTAATCCACCCGCAATAGCCAATACCAGAAGATGGATCAGCCAGTGGTCTTTTCCTAACCAATAAAAACTAATGGAGAAGAAAACCAGAAAGATCATCAGAAGCATCGAAATACGTTTTAATCGTTTGCTCTTGTCCGAATAATAGCCGATCACTAACTGAAAAAGAATTGTCGTGATGCTGTAGGAGGCTAAAAACCAGCCTCTTTCAAGCGCATCATAGCCTTGCTCAGTTAAAAAAGGAACGATTTGTGTCATCAAAATCGCCATCGTTGCATATTGAACAAAATAGATTACTTGAAATTTGTGTTTGATTTCCATTCTTTGTTTATGATCGGCTGAAGGAAATTCCTACAGCCGATCCCTTTCCTTTTACCTGCTGGACCTATTTTAGTTCTGGCCAATATGGTTCGTTCGCCACAATCATTTCATCTAATATTTCTTTGGCGACTTTCGCACTTGGTACAGTTTTGTTCATAGTGAAGGATTGCCACAATTTTTGGTAAGACTCTTGTTCCCAAGCATCAACTGCCAATTTTTCAGATGCGATCTGCTGCTCCATCAATCCCTTTTGGAATGTTGGAATATCACCGATCGACAAGACTTCGTAGCCATCTTTTCCAACTAGACAAGGCAGTTCCACCATTGCATCATGGGCAAAGTTGGCAATTGCGCCGTTGTTTTCAACAATAAGAATCATGCGTTCTTTCGTATTAAAGGTTAGTGCGCAAGCAAGGTCTGTAATAAAGGACGCATGTTCGTTTGAGGCAAATGTTGTATCAACTGCTGTGTTGTTTGCAACGATTCGTCGGCATTCATCAAACACATACTTCTCTCGTCCGTCAATGATCTCATTGGCACGGGTATACTCTTTGTCCGCATGAGCCACCGTTTCATCAGCCATCAAATAATATTTCAGATAGGTATTCGATAAAAATTCTGGTTCAATTTCGTGCAGATCTTTAGCCGCCCACATCGTTTCCAACCAACTGCTTTCTTTATGCTGGCCTTTTTGTGTTTGTTCGGTGTAGCCGTACTTTTGAACATGCGCACTGATTTGAGGCATCAAGTCATTGCCGTCATGGTCTTTGATGCTGGTCCACCAGCCAAAATGATTCAAGCCAAAATAGCTCGTCTCAAATTCTTTCCGATCCTTCAACCCAATCACTCGCGCCATGATATCTTCCAAACAAACTGGCATATCACAAATATTGATGATTCTTGAATTTGGTCGGAATCTTCTGGTCGCTTCGGCAACGACTGCTGCTGGGTTGGAATAGTTCAAAAGCCAGGCATCTGGCGAGTATTTTTCCATGTAGTCGACTAGTTCTAAGATCGGTCCAATCGAGCGCAGGCCATAAGCTAAACCACCAGGTCCGCATGTCTCTTGTCCGACAACATTATGCCTGAAAGGAATTTTCTCATCTTGTTCCCGCATAGCATATTTGCCGACACGAAGCTGTGCCATTACGATATCGACATCCGTAAAAGCTTCCTTTGGATCGGTTGAATATTCGAACTGTACTTCTGGCGCTCGCTCAGCAATAATGATCGCACAAGCTTTTGCTACGGTTTCTTGTCGCTTTTCATCGTTGTCATAAAATTTGATTTTTCTAACTGGAAAGCGCTCTTGACTTTCTAATAACATCATAACTAGCGATGGTGTATAGGTACTTCCGCCACCTGCAATTAAAATTGAACTTTTTTTCTTACTCATGGTACTTGTTCCTCCTTGTGATTCTGTTTTATTCGGCCATTAGTTCTTCGAATGATTCTCTAACCGTTGGTACCGTTAATCCTACAATGATTTGAATGCCGCCATTTCCAGGGTTGACCAATCCTGAGGCACCTGCTTCTTGAAACTGCGTACTATCTGCAACTTTGTCGGCATCCTTAACAGTCAAACGCAGCCGTGTCGCACAATTCGTTACATCAATGACATTGTCTTTCCCACCTACCAAGTGCATATAGGCCTGTGCTTGCCGCACATGTTTTGGTAATTTTTCATCTTGCTTTTTGTTGTCATAATCTGCTTTTGTATACAACTGCATTGCTGCAGTATCATCCTCACGTCCAGGCGTTTTTAAGTTGAACTTCTTGATCATAAAGGAGAACACAAAATACCAGATAGCGGTAAAAATCAGCCCGATAATGATTTGGGTAATATAAGTTGAACTGTGAAATTTCCACAAGGGCAGCCAATTTAGACCTAACCAGTTGATCAATCCGCCGCCAAAGTCCCCGACAACCCCGAAAGCATAGGAGATTGTGGCGATCGAAGCATCCAGTAAAGCATGAACGAACCATAATGCTGGTGCAACAAACAAGAAAGTAAACTCGATTGGTTCAGTGATTCCGGTCAAAATAGCCGTCAATGCTGCCGGTGCAATCAATGCGATCACTTTTTTCTTTTTATCAGGCCGAGCCGCTTGGATCATCGCTAAACTCAGACCTGCCGTTCCAAAGACTTTCGACATTCCTGATAGTGAGAAACCGCCAAACGGATAGAGTTCTTTCAGCGAAAATGCAGTAGTTTGGAACTCGCCAATGTGGGAGGCCCAATAAACGGCCATTCCCCCTTCGACAACCGCACTGTCATAGGCGAACGGTGCATAAACAAAGTGATGCAAGCCTGTTGGAATCAGTATTTTTTGCAAGAACTGATAAATAAAGACACCGAAGTTTCCTGATTCAATGAAAAAGCCTTGCATGCTTCTCATTCCCTCTTGGATAACTGGCCAGACAAAACACATGAGTACTGCCAAAGGAACCATGGCAAAAAAGGAAATCATGGTTACAAAAACTGAGCCGCTGAAATTCGATAGCATTTCTGGCAATTCTTTTTCATAGAAGCGATTGTGGAGATAGACAACGATTCCCGAAATCAGCAAGCCGCCCATCATGCCGGTATCTAAGGTGATGATTCCTGCAATCGAGGTCAACCCAGAACCAGCAGTTGCCCCTTGAGCTAAATCTACCGCAAATGATTCTGGCCACAAAGTTAAAATTGCATTTACAAAATAATTAAAAGCGATATAAGTAACGAGTGCCTCCATCGTAGCGCGAGCGGCGTATTTTTTAGCTAGACTGATCGGCAGCCCTACTACAAATAAAAGCGGTAATTGGAAGAAGGGCGTCCAGCCTCCTGCTGCGATCACATTCCAAAATTTGAACCAGAGGGTATCTGGTGCTGCGATATCCCCCATAATCGTCTGATTCGAAAATAGCAGAGAAAAGCCGATAACGATCCCAAAAAAGGAAAACAGCATGACCGGTGCCAGCATCGCTCCGCCGAACCTTTGAATTTTTTTCATCATAGTTTTTCGTCCTTCACGTTTTTTAGTTAAGCGCTTTACTGATTCTCATTTTACTATTAAAATGATGCTATGAAACCCTTTTCCGTTGTTTAAAAGTTTCTCACATTTGAAAGGTTTTTTTCACATAAAATGTGAATTGTCACACAGAATCAATGGAGAGATAAAATGAGGAGATAGCCTATGCTGCAAGACCGTATCACTACCTACCAGTCAAGATTAACCGAGAATGACTTTTTGATCTGGTCCTACATCACCACTCACAAAAAGCACTGCTTGGCAATGTCCATCAATGATTTAGCCAAGGAGTGCATCGTTTCTAGGACGACGATTATGCGCTTTTGTCAAAAAATCGGCTTTGATGGCTTTTCAGAATTCAAATACCATTTAAAGAACGAGGTACAACAAGAAAATGCCCTACTCTCTGAGATTGAAGGCGAAATTCTAGACAATCATATTCAAACGATTGAAAATTTAAAAAAGAAAGATTTTACAGCATTGTGCAAGATGATGGCTCATGCCAAACGAATCTTTGTCTATGGTTCAGGGGACATTCAAAACCTTGTTTCCAATTATATGAAACTCTTATTTTTGCCTAATGGACTACTTGTCTACGATTTTGGTGCGATCTCAGTCAATGAACAATTTTATCGCATCATCGAGCCAGATGATTTAGTGATTTTGATTACTTTAAACGGTGAGTCACCCACCGTTGTCAAACTAGCAAAGCAACTGAAACAGCGCAATATCAACACGATCGGGATCACGAAGCTGAGAAACTCAACGGTTTCTAAACTCTGTTCTGAAACGATTTTCTTTTTAAATCCAGAGATCCAGTCAACCGAAAATGCGATCGCTCCCTTTCAAACGACCGCCACACTTTTCTTTGTGATCGAGTACTTATTGTTAAAATATGATGCTTGGCAAAAACAAGCCGCAAGCGTCTCAGAGCCATAAAAGTTCTCTTGGTTTTCCTTAATTCATTTAACTTACAGTATTTTGAAAGACGCTTGAATAAGCCATTTTCAGCCAATTTCTGCTAGGAAAAGCAGCCAATCTCTGGTAAGATAAATAAAAACGTAAAAGAGGACCAGTTATGGAATATTTAGCGATTTTACTTGTTTTCTTTCTATTGAATGTAGTGATACTTGTACTTGGATTGAAGAAGAAACGAATCATGCTGCTTTTTCTGTCACTCTCTGGTTTATTGTTGGTTTGCTTGATTGCCATTTCTTACGTTTTCTTCTATTCAAATACACTTTAAGTCGTCAAAAACACGGGAAGCTGGCTACGAACCTACCGAAACAAACGAGGCTGTTTTAGTCATTACACCCGACGTATAGGACACATTTGTTAAAATTAATTTGAGAAAAAAATGACTGTGACATAAGTCGCGAAAAAAGCGTAATGAATAACTTATATCCGTTCATTCATTACGCTTTTCTCTTGTTTTTTTTCATGATGAATAATTAAACGAGCTATACTCTCCACATGTTTCACAGATATAGTAATAGTTGCGTTTCTTCTTATTATAAAGTTTCAACTTCTTCCCATTTTTACAACTCTTGCATTCTTCTAATTCAGTCAAGGTTTTATAATAAAATAACTCACTGATCATTTCTGGATAAAAATGCGCAAGCAGCTCAATCAGCTTTTTTCTGTCAACCAACAGTAGATTATCACCGGCTATTTCTAATGCTTGATCTGTAAAAAAATGTGTAGTGATGAAAAGCCCATTGGGAAACCCTTTGTCTGGAAAAATCCCTTTAAATGCGGCAACGAGTGGCTTACTGATCCGCTCCGTTGTCTTTTGCGGATTCCAAGCTTTACATTGGACCGCTATTGCCTTTTTATTATTAGAAAAAGCATACACATCAATACCACCATCTTTGTAACCATCGATGTTTTGGACGGTATATCCCATCTTTTGTAAAATACATTCAGCAATATAATTCAAATCCTCAGATTTACAGGTTTCTAATTGAGCCACAATCTTTTTCAATTTTTTCGGGTATGTACGTTCATTAAAGTTGCTTAGTTCTGGTAAATTAATAACTTCCTTCTTTTTCTTAAATGAAAACATGCCTCTTCCTTTCTTGATTGTTTTGGATGTGATTAGTTAAAGCTTAGCTAGTAAGTGGTCTTTGATTATGTAGAATAAAACTGGTTCTAAGAGAGGAAAAATCTACTTTTCTCAAAAAATCGTTTGAATCCGGTGAAATAAGTCAAAATAAGAAACTTATATAGGGATATTATTAATTTAATGATAATTTTATTTAAGCTAAAAGTCAATTGAAGCTTGAATATTCAATAACAATCGAAGGTTAAATCAAATCACTCTTGATCACTGCTTCATTTAAGAAAATTTTTAGATAGGATTCGTTATAGTGCTAATTTCCACATTCTTGTCTTACTGATCTATTGAGTCCTCTTACTTTACTTGTAACAGATTCTGAATGGTTTCTTTCGCTTTAGCAGTTGAGTGTCTATTACCTATAAAAATAAAAAAAGGTTTCCCTCGTAAAAGGGAAACCTCAGAAATGTTGCCGAAACAACATTTGCAGTTATTTGTCTTATTCTGCAGCGTTTGTGTCTTTGAGACCGTATTTTTTGTTGAAACGGTCCACACGTCCGTCTGCTTGTGTGAATTTTTGACGTCCAGTGTAGAATGGATGTGAATCAGAAGTTACTTCGACACGGATCAATGGATACGTGTTGCCGTCTTCCCACTCAACAGTTTCTTGAGAATTCTTTGTAGAACCTGATAAGAATTTGAAACCAGTAGTTGAGTCCATGAATACAACTGGATGATAATCTGGATGGATATCTTGTTTCATTTCTTCTTCTCTCCTTTGCCCTGGCTCATTTGCTTCACCAGAGTTGATTTGTCGATTTTACAACATGACTATCTTACCATGTTTGGTTTTTAGATGCAATTATCTTTTTATATTTCTTTTTTGCCGTTTGTCTCCGAAATGGACATCATGAAAAGCCGCTAAAAATTCTTCATTGTTCTTCGTTTTACGCAAGAATTGAATGAATTGTTCTGTGAACTCCAAGGAATCCCCCAACATGTTGTTGCGTAAGCGCCAGGTTTCTTCCAATTGCTCGCTGCTCATCAGCAATTCCTCTTTACGGGTACCAGATTTCTTGATGTCGATCGCTGGGAAGATCCGACGTTCTGCTAAGCTGCGAGAAAGCTGCAGCTCCATATTGCCGGTTCCTTTAAACTCTTCATAGATGACATCATCCATGCGGCTGCCGGTATCCACCAGTGCGGTGGCAAGAATCGTCAAACTGCCGCCTTCTTCAATATTACGGGCAGCACCAAAAAATTTCTTTGGTTTGTACAAAGCAGCTGGATCGATCCCGCCGCTTAGTGTACGTCCGCTTGGCGGTACCACTAAGTTGTAGGCTCTTGCCAAACGAGTGATACTATCCATCAGAATCACGACATCACGCTTGTCTTCTACCAAACGCATCGCCCGTTCTAGTACCAATTCAGAAACACGGGTATGGTTGCTAGGCTGCAGGTCAAAGGTTGAAGAAACAACATCGCCTTTGACACTGCGTTCCAGATCAGTCACTTCTTCTGGGCGCTCGTCGATCAAAAGAACGATCAATTCCACCTCAGGATAGTTGTCAGTGATCCCATTGGCAATTTCTTTCAAGATGCTGGTTTTCCCAGCTTTAGGCGGAGCAACGATCAGTCCCCGTTGGCCAAAACCCACTGGCGACAGCATGTCGATCATCCGCGTAGAAAGGCGTCCTGACGTTGTTTCTAATTTTAAATGACGATTCGGATAAAGCGGCGTCAGCGCTGGAAAATGCGGACGCTCTTTGGCATCTTCTGGATCTTTGCCATTAACAGACTCAACGTGCATCAATCCATAATAGCGCTCAGATTCCTTGGGCGGGCGCGCCTTACCGGCGACTTTATCACCATTACGCAAACTAAACCGACGAATCTGTGATGAAGAAATATAGATATCTTCTGCACTCGGTCCGTAGTTGATTGGGCGTAAAAAACCGTAGCCTTCTTGGCCTACGATATCCAAGATTCCTTCCATATAAAAGAAGCCTTGTTTTTCCGCCTGCGCCCGTATCACAGCCAATGACAATTCTTTTTTATTCATCTGGCTGTAATAAGGAATTCGAAACTCTTTGGCAAAGGTGTAGATCTCTTTTAAGGTTTTGTTTTCCAACTCTGCCATCGTAAGATAATCGCTCATAATTACTCCTCTATCATTTGAATATCAGCTCCAAGAGCCGTTAGTTTTTCGATGATATGATCATAGCCGCGCAAAATATACTCGACATTAAAGACGCTGGTCGTGCCAGTCGCCATCAATCCGGCAATGACAAGACAAGCTCCTGCTCGCAAATCAGAAGCGACAACTTCTGCTCCGTGCAATTGGCTCGGTCCGCTAACAAAAATCATGTTGCCTTCTGTCGTTGCTTGTGCGCCCATCCGTGCTAATTCAGGAATATGGTTGACCCGTTTGGCGTAAATCGTGTCCATGATCTCCGACGTTCCTTTTGCTTTTAGCAATAATGGTGTGATCGGCTGTTGCAGGTCTGTGGCAAATCCTGGATAAGGATAAGTTTTCACAGTCGCTGGTTTCAAGTCTTTTGAGGGATGCACATAGATTTCATCTTCGCTGATATCCATTCGCACGCCGATTTCTTCCAATTTCGCAATGTAGCTTTCTAAATGCTCATAAATCACATTTTTGACAGTAATGCCTTCCCCCGCTGCTGCGGCTAAAGAAAGGTAGGTTCCTGCTTCGATCCGGTCTGGAATGATGGAATGACGACAACCGTGCAATTCTTCCACGCCTTCGATACGAATTTCATTGGTACCTGCACCTCTGATTTTCGCTCCCATATTATTTAAAAGGGTCGCAACATCAATGATCTCAGGTTCTCGTGCGGCATTTTCAATGATCGTTTTGCCTTTGGCTTTTACTGCTGCCAGCATCACATTGATGGTTGCTCCGATGGAGACCATATCTAGGAAGATACGTTCGCCAGTCAAGCCTTCTTCTTCGGTACGCAAATACATGGCACCATGTTCGTTGGTGACTTTTGCGCCAAGTGCTTCGAAGCCTTTAATATGCAAATCGATTGGTCGCGGACCTAAGAAGCAGCCGCCAGGCAACCCAACGACGCCTTCACCAAACTTCGCCAACAATGCCCCCATGAAATAGTAAGAAGCTCGTAGACTATTGATTTTTCCGTTAGGCATCGGGATCGAAACGATGTTTGTCGGATCGATTTCTAGCGTATTGTTTTCAAAATGGGTCTTCACACCCATGATTTCGATAATCTCAATTAATGAGTGCACATCTTGAATGTCAGGCACTCCTTCTAAAATGACCGGTGAATCAGCTAAGATCGCTGCCGGGATCAATGCGACTGCACTGTTTTTTGCGCCGCTAATGGTGACTTCACCTTTTAAGGGACGATTGCCGTTGATGACAATTTTTTTCATGGAATTCCACCTATACTCTTTTTTAATTTATGTGTATCATTCCAATTTTAGCACAGATCACTCAAAGAAAAAAGATGCAGGATATTTTTGATCCCCGCATCAAGAATATTTTCTTGGAAAGCAAAAAAACTCTTAGAATCGGTGATTCTAAGAGTTTTGATCTTTGATTAAGATTAAGCTTTACCAGCTGAACCGAACCAGTCGATGTGTTCTTCTGCATCTTTAACGATTGCAGCAACACCTGGTGCTAATAATTTACGAGGGTCGAATCCTTTACCTTCTTTATCTTTGCCAGCTTCGATGTATTCACGAGTTGCTTTAGCAAATGATAATTGGAATTCAGTATTTACGTTTACTTTAGAAACACCCATTGAGATTGCTTTTTCGATTTGGTCTTGAGGAATACCAGAACCACCGTGTAATACTAATGGTACATCAGAACCTACTGCATCAGCGATTGCTTGTAAGTGGTCAAAAGCAAGGCCTTTCCAGTTTTCAGGGTATTGACCGTGAATGTTACCAATTCCGCAAGCTAGGTAATCAATACCAGTTGCAACCATTTGTTTACATTCTTCGATGTCAGCTAATTCGCCAGAACCGATGATTCCATCTTCTTCTCCGCCGATTGAACCAACTTCACACTCAACAGAAACGCCTTTTGCGTGTGCTTTTTCGACAACTTCTTTAGCCAATTTCAAGTTTTCTTCAAATGGTAAGTGAGAGCCATCAAACATAACAGAAGTGTAACCAACTTCGATACATTCCATTGCTGCATCATAATCACCGTGGTCTAAGTGGATTGCAACTGGAACAGTGATATTCATTGAATCAACCAAGTTTGTAACGATGTCTTTAGCAACTTTGTATCCGCCCATATATTTGGCAGCACCCATTGAAGTTTGGATTAGAACTGGCGCTTTTTTCGCTTCAGCAGCTTTTAAAATCGCTTGTGTCCATTCTAAGTTGTTTGTGTTGAATCCGCCGACTGCATATCCGCCTTGACGAGCAGCTTTTAAGAATTCAGCTCCTGATACTACTGGCATAAAAAATTCCTCCTAAGTTTTGAAAAACTTTATTTGTTAAGCAATGCTTAACCGACAATGCTATTTTAGCAAAGATTTGCGGTATTTGCTACTAAAAAGAGGAATTTCTCTTTTCAAAAAAAGATTGCACAAATATAAAAATCCAGCATTTTCATCATCTTTTCTGAAAGTCTAGGATTCTGTAAGGTTTTGCTCTTCTGTCTGTGGTCGTTAGATAACAAATCGGCATGTGAAAATTCGAGAAAAATTTCACATATTTTTTCGTTATTTTATCATAATCTTCCAGCAAATCCTTTCTTCTTCTCTTTTGAGCATAAGAATAGCCTTGTGAAAGCGGGCATATTATTATGTAAAAAAGGAGGGATAAAATGAAAAAAGCGCTTATTGGATTTTTGGCAGTCATCGGAGTTCTTTTCTTGGCAAGCTGTAGCTCGGGGGCCAAGGAAGAAACCAAAACATTCACAATGGATCAAAATGGGGTTTCGATGGAACTGGTCTTCACTTATGAAGGCGATAAAGTAAAAACTCAGACTGCGAACAATGTCATGCCTTATTCAGCGATCGGGGTAACGACTAAAGAAGAAACACAAACCGTGCTTGATCCGATTGCAGAACAGTATCAGCAAGTCAAAGGGTTGGACTATTCCCTCGACTATACAGATAGTGAAGCGACTGAATCATTGACCATCAATTATGATGAGTTGGATTATGATTCAGCGAAACAATTGCCTGGGGTTAGTTTCGAAGGAAACACCGAAAATGGGATCAGCATGGAACGTACAGAGGAAATGCTCTTAGATCAAGGGTATAAGCTAAAAGAATAATCCTCTCTAGGCACCAGCAAATCAACATGGGTTTCCCGCTGGCGGATTTCATTCAAACTGCTAGCGAAAAAAATAATGCATCAGCCAAAAACTTCCGGTCGTTTTGACGGAAGTTTTTTGTGTGCAGAAATGGATACCTTCTACCAACGCTCATGCAAGTTTCAACCTTTTACGGACTACTGGGATGGCGCAACTCAAAAAAACTCCCCATCTTGAGATGAGGAGTTTCGCACATTCATTGCTTGGTTTGCAGCTAGCGATTATTATGGTTGGCGGTTATCCAATGAAGCTCCAACAAAGGCTTTGATCAAGCGTTGTGGGCGAGTTGGACGAGAAATCAATTCTGGGTGGAATTGGCAACCCACGAAGAATTTGTTTTCTGGGATCTCAACGATCTCAACCAAACGATTGTCTGGTGATACACCTGAGAAAACCATCCCGTTTGCTTCAAAGATTTCACGGTATTTGTTGTTGAATTCATAACGATGACGGTGACGTTCTTGAACAACTTCTTCTCCGTCATAAGCTGCAGCTGTTTTGGTGCCTATTTTCACTTTACATGGGTACAAGCCTAAGCGCAATGTCCCACCTAAGTTTTCGATGTTTTCTTGGTCAGCCATCAAATCAATGATGTTGTTGGCTGTTTCAGGATCGGTTTCTGCGGAATTGGCATTTTCCAAGCCAACGACATTGCGGGCATATTCCACACAAGCCATTTGCATCCCTAGACAAATCCCTAAGAATGGCACATCGTTTTCCCGAGCATATCGGATCGCTTCGATTTTTCCTTCAATCCCGCGATCACCGAATCCACCAGGAACGAGAATACCGTCTACTTCACCTAAGTAAGAATCCACGTTTTCTCGTGTGATTTCTTGGGCTTTGATCCAATCGATCTCGATGTCAGCATCAAAGGCAAAACCAGAATGTTTCAAAGCTTCGACAACTGATAGATAAGCATCTGGCAATTCCACGTATTTTCCGACTAATGCGATGCGTACTTTTTTCTTCAAATTCAGTACCTTTTCTTCCAATGCTTGCCACTCGGTCATGTCAGCAGCTGGTGCAGTCAGTTTCAAATGATCACACACGATTTGATCCATGCCTTGCGCTTGCAGTGCCAATGGGATCGAATAAAGGGTCTCAACGTCACGAGATTCGATCACGGCTTCTGGTGCCACGTCACAGAATTGTGCCAATTTGTTTTTCGTTGATTGTCCTACGGGTTGTTCTGTCCGAACGACCAAGATATTTGGTTGAATCCCTAAGCCGCGCAGTTCCTTCACACTATGTTGTGTCGGTTTGGTTTTCATTTCGCCTGCTGCTTTCAAATAAGGAATCAGCGTCGTATGGATGTACATCACATTGTCTGAACCTACGTCTGCTTTCATTTGACGCAAAGCTTCTAGAAATGGTAATGATTCAATATCCCCTACTGTACCGCCGACTTCTGTAATGATCACATCTGAATCAGTCATTTTGGCTGCCCGCATGATTTTTTCTTTGATCTCGTTGGTGATATGCGGGATCACTTGAACAGTCGCGCCTAAGTATTCTCCTTTACGCTCTTTCCGCAAAACTTCTGAATAGATTTTTCCAGTTGTTACATTTGAGTATTTGTTCAAATTGATATCGATAAAGCGTTCATAGTGACCTAAGTCTAAGTCGGTCTCTGCTCCATCATCGGTTACGAATACTTCACCATGTTGGTATGGGCTCATCGTTCCTGGATCGACGTTGATGTACGGATCGAATTTTTGAATCGTTACTTTCAAGCCGCGATTTTTCAACAGACGTCCTAATGATGCTGCTACGATCCCTTTACCAATAGAAGAAACCACACCGCCGGTTACAAAAATATATTTTGTCATAAACTGAAAAACTCCTTTAATCTATTTTACAGGAAAAGCATTTAGAAAATAATAAAAGCTCCCTATCCATAAATGAATAGGGAGCGAAAATTCTAAATCACTTTCTGACTCTTGTAAAGAGTGCCCAAACAGAATGATACATTCTCACCTAGCAAATGTCAAGAAAACTTTATTTGATTTTTTCAGAAAAAAACGAAGTTTCCAGACAAACCGCTTTACTTATTGATACAGCTGGTTCCTTCTTTTTCTCGACTAAATTCTATGGTTATTCTTTCTTAAACAACCTTCATGTTTTCTGCACAACTTTTTGCAAATTTTTCATTGCTTCTTACGAAATCGTTGAACTCTCTTTGGCATAATACAAAGTGTAGATGAAGTCTGGCGCTTTACTCGTTTTGGTAAAAATGATCGGAACGTATTTCTGGTTATTTTTGGCAAAGACGAGGTGCAGGTTCGATTCCTGCCTTCTACGCTAGTGATGCGGTTGAAAGGGAGCTCTGAGGATCAATCGCAGCAATCCTTAGACTATTGTTTCACCAACGAAACAAAATCAACGTTCGTCCAAGCATTTGCTGAAGCCTTGCTATAAACCCCGATTTCACAAACACCTGTTGTAATTGGAATGTCTTTGATTGTAATTTTTGTCCATTCACTGGTTTTATCAACCGCAGTATTTAGTTCCGCTCCACCATAATTTTTGATATATAACTGATTGGTATCAAACTCTCCCCCAGACATTACGTAGGCACTCAATGTGTAAGTTCCATCGCTGATGCCACTAATATTTTGATAAGCTGATGCCTCGTAAGCTTGGTCCTTCCAAAAAGTTAATTTGTAGTCTCCAAAAAAAGTCCCTGCTTCCGTTTTGATCGTACCTTCAGCTGTTCCTTGTTGAAACCACGTTTGCCAATCGGAAGGACTGGTCGTTGGTCCATCGCTCTCGAAACTTGCATTTTTAACCAGATTTGTTTGCGTCCCTGCTTGTTTAAACGCACGCAAGCTTGGCAAGGCGTTTCCAGCAAAATCAAACATCGCCTGGTTGTCCCATTCGTTTCCCATAGTGGATTGAACACCGAGATAATTCATACCTGCTTGTGTTGCCCAACTCACGTTTCCGTTGTACCAAAGAGGTTCCCAGTAAAAGAAGCCCGCCCCGCGATCATTCGGCACCGCTTGAATACGATCGGCTAGATCCAGCAAATACTCTGCTTGTCCTGACGGCGTTGGTTCATATCTCCCCGCCGCTGCTTCGGCTTCGCCAAAGGCATTTGGCATAGTATCTGCATTCGCTGTTGTATGCCCATAAGCTGTTTCAACTACGATCACTTCTTTGCCATACCGTTGACTGATCGTATTCATATTGGTTTGAAGTTCATTCATTGAACCGTGCCAATACGGATAATACGATACTCCAATTAAATCAAATGACACACCCCGACTGGTGATTTCATCAAACCACCAAGTAAATGCTCCTGTATCGCCACCATCAGCTAAGTGGAGCATTACTGGAGTTGTTTTAGGTTGAGTGTCTCGAACAGCTTGGACACCAGACTTCAAAAAAGTAGCCAATCGATCAAACTCTCCCCCGTCTTCTCCCCAAGACTTGCCATAAGGCCAGAGCATGCCACTATTCAGTTCATTGCCGATCTGAACCATATCAGGATAAACGTCTAGCTGCTTCATTTCCGACAGAACGTTCTTTGTATAGTCATACAATGCCGTATTCATTTCTTCAAAGGTCAGATCTTGCCACGCTTTAGGAACATTCTGTTTCCCAGGATCAACCCAAAAATCACTGTAATGGAAATCTAGCAACACGTTGAGTCCAAGACTTTTTGCTCGTTTTGCAAGGGCAATCGTCGTTTCCAGATCATTTGTCCCTGCCCCATAACTTTCTCCGTTACTATTATAAGGATCCTGCCACAAACGCAGTCGAACATAGTTGACACCATTATTTTTTAGAATCTCTAAGGCATCTTTTGAAATACCATCTTCATAATATTTTGCACCAGATTTTTCCATATCTGACAAGATTGAAATATCTGCTCCGCGAATAAACTCGCTGGCAGATGCTTCAACTGTTTTTGAAACAGCCCCCAAAGTCCCTATCACAGCTGCAAATAAAGCGACTTTACGCAACCAAGCTCCCTTTTTCATTCATTTGCTCCTCCTTTATTGAAATTGGCTCAGAATAAATTGAACGGCTTTTTCAGGATCTCTCGTTAATCCGATATATTCTGCTCCTTTTGTCGCAACCAGCTTGATTCCTAAGCGATCGGTATCTTCTTTGATATCATCATAGTAAGAATTGACTTGCGGTGCTAAGACCACCATATCAAAATCCTTCAGCATTTCGTAATGAGAACCATAAGCACCCGCCATTGCACTGATCGGTGCTTTCGATTCAGATGCACCTTCTTTTAAAGCATTAGCTAACATCGCACTTGTCCCTGCTCCAGCACAAAGCACCAACACATTGATTTCTTTATTTGTATCGCTGATAATTTGTCTCGCTGCCACAGGTACTTCCTCACGTATAGCAGCAGAAGCACCTTCTTCGGTTGCGATCACTTCCGCTTTTTGTGCTTCTTGCTCTACTAAAACAGCATCGTATGCTTTACAAAATGGTAGATAGATCAGGAAGTCAACGACGATTAGAACCGCTGCTAAAACAAAGGCTAACACCCCCATGCCTGTTCCTAGAACCAAACCGATCGGTGCCGGAGTTGCCCAAGGTAAAACGTACATAAAACTGTTCATGCCTAGCACATCGACAAAAAACTTAAACAAGCAAACGTTTACAACTGGTGTTAACAAAAACGGAATGAAAAAATAAGGATTCAAAATCATGGGTGCTGCAAACAACAATGGTTCATTGACAGCAAAACTTACTGGAATAAAGGAAGCTTTCCCGACTGCCTTCAATTGTTTAGACTTAGCAAAGAGTAAGAAGATAAAAGGAACGACCAATGTGGCCCCAGTTCCTCCCATAGTTCCTACAAAATTTCCTAAACCGACTGTCAGTACTTTTGAAGCTTGCTCACCGGAATTGAACAATTGCAGATTGGTTTCCACATTGGCATAGATAATTGCTGCAATTGCTGGTTCCACGATCGACGGTCCATGAACACCGACAAACCAAAATAGCGCCATCGCTCCCCAGATAATAGCGATTCCTAAATAACCGTCGGCTGCTGTGAATAATGGCTGCAGCACAGTAATGATTGCTTCTGCAAATGAGATTTGGAAAATTTGCCGAATACCTAAATCAATTAAAACGGCCGCAAATACTGAAAAAGAGAAAGGAAAAATATCTCGGAAGGTTTGCGAAATCGTACCAGGAACTTCTTTAGGCATCTTAATGGTAATATCTTTCAGCACACAAAACTTATATAAATTAACTGTTAAAAATGCAGCGACAAAGGACGCCAAAAGCCCCTTTGTCCCCATGTATTCCGTTGAAAATCCGCCTTCGATTGGAGAGACGCTTAACAACAGGAAACTTACCACAGAAGCCAGCATCACAGAAGTCGTGTTGATTACTTTGTTTTTCGGTAAGCGGCGATTCATCGAATCAGCCAAGCAGCGAGCAGTGGTTGCTGAAACAAGTAACCCTACAACCCCCATCGAATAATTATAGACTTTCCACAACCAAGTGGAGACAGCTTCAGGCCATTGGTAACCAAAAATCTCAGGAACCGCAGCAATCAAAATGAATATGCTTGAGAATAAAATAGCCGGCATCGCTGTTAAAAATCCGTCACGAACGGCTCCCAGATAACTATTGCGTGAGATTTTTTCAAAAAACGGTTTCCCTTTTTCGATTTGTTTAATGATTCCATCCATAGCGTTCTTCTCCTATCCTTGATTCTGCTTGTACAGTGCAATAAAGTCTTGAATCAGATCTCTCAGCAACAAAGTGGTCATTAAATGATCCTGTCCATGGATAAAAATGAATCCCATCTCCATCTCTTTTCCCGATGCTTCTTCCGCTAAAATTTTCGTTTGCGAATTGTGTGCAAGGGTTAAATTTTCGTCGGCTTCTTTCAGTGCTGAATCAACATGCTCAAAGTTCCCTTGTCTTACTTCTTTCAATAATTTCAATAATGTACTGCGAGCGTCCCCTGAATAAGCAACGATCTCAAAACCAAGCATTTGTAATTCCTCTTTATTCATCTTTTCTTCCTCCATTATTACTTATTAAATAATCGTTTTGGTTTCACTAACTAATTTGTACCAGTATGCTGACTCTTTCGGGTAACGCTTCTGGGTTTCAAAATCAACATAAAACAAGCCATACCTTTTGTTATACCCATTTGTCCATGAGAAAAGATCCATAAGCGACCACAAAAAATATCCCTTCACATTTACCCCAGCTGTTATCGCCTTGCTTAAGGATTCCAAATAGACTCTCAAATAGTCGATTCTCGGCTGATCCATAATGATGCCATCTTCAAACTGGTCTTTATACCCCATGCCGTTTTCAGTGATATAGATTTTGTTGTAATGCGGGTAATCGCTTTTAATTCGCAACAACAAGTCATAAAGCCCTTCTGGATAAATCAGCCAGTCCCAATCTGTTCGAGGAATTCCTTCTTTATAAATGCGTTCTCCGATCCCCTTCACTTTATAAACAGAGGTCCCTTTTTCACCCGTGCCATTATGATGGATCGCGTTTTCTCCATCGTAAGCTTTGACAAAATGGCATTGGTAGTGATTGATCCCTAAATAGTCATTACGCGTGGAGGCTTTTTTCAATTCGACAAAATCTTCTTCAGGAAAATGATAGCTGGCCTGATTTGCTTCACATATCTCATCAAGAGCAGTCAAGGTTTCAGTTGAATAGAAGCCTAAATAAGTAGCATCTAATAAGAAGCGGATCGACAATGCATCGTCTAAAAAGGCTGCATGCTTATCTTCTGGAGCATCTGTTGCCGCATATTTCGTCTCCAATGAGTGAACGACACCGATTTCGCCTGGAAGTTCGTTTTCTTTGAAATAGTTCACTACACGTGCATGGGCAACCATCATATTATGAAGACAGGCGATGATTTTTGTAAAATCATATTTGATTCCTGGCGGGAAAACGCCTAACAAATATTGATTGGTCGCAACAGGATAGATTTCATTAAAGGTACTCCACACTTTCACTTCTTTGAATTCATGAAAACAAAAAATGGCATAGGAAACGAATGCTTCTATTGTTTCTCGATTCAAAAAATCTCCCTGGTCAAACAAACGTTTAGGGGTATCAAAATGATGCAATGTCACAAACGGCGTTACGTTTCTTTTCGCACATTCTTCGAACACACGATGATAAAAAGCGATTCCTTCTGGGTTCGGTTCCCCATCACCATCAGGAAAAATTCGACTCCATGCAATGGATAATCTTAGCCCATTCACACCAAATCGTTCACACAATTCAATATCCTTTGCATATTGATGATAAAAATCACTTGCCGGATCGGGACTGAATCTACCCTGTTCCTCTAAAAAATCATCCCAAGCAACAGCGCCTTTGCCGCCTTCCTTAGTGGCTCCTTCAACCTGATAGGCTGCTGTGGCTCCACCAAAAATAAAATCTTCTGGTAATTTAAGCATGTACATCTCTCCTCAAATCTATAATCAGTTTCCACACTTTCTAACTGATTGAATTGTAATCGCATCCAAAACATTTGTCAACAAAAACAAACATAAATAATCACAAAAATCGAAAAAAAATGATAAAAACCATTGAAATAAACATGTATCACGCAAATAATTGTTTGTTTTTGTTCGAAACAGATTGACTGTTATCCGATTATATGGTAGATTATCCTTAAATTAGAGGTGAAGACGATGCTGAAAAAAGAAAGATTGTTTACTATCGTAGAAATGGTCAATAAAAAAGGAATCCTTACCGTTAATGAAATCATCAATCAATTAGATGTTTCTGATATGACCGTTCGCAGAGATTTAGATGAATTAGAAAAATCGGGCAAGCTGCTACGTGTCCATGGAGGGGCGCAAAGTCTTTCCTACACTTTAGATCAAGAACTTTCTCACACCGAAAAAGCCACTCTGCAGATTCAAGAAAAAAAAGAAATTGCTGCCGCAGCAGCCTCCTCAATTCAAGAAGGCGAAACAATTTTTTTAGGACCAGGTACAACAATCGAACTTTTGGCGACCCATTTACTGAACAAGAAAATTCGGATTATTACAAACAATTACCCGGTTTTTGATATTCTTGCGCAAGCAGATGGACCAGAAATTTTACTAATTGGTGGTGATTTCCGTAAAAATACCGGCGCATTTGTTGGACCAATCACCAACGACAATTTAAGAAGACTAAAGTTTACAAAAGCATTTATCAGTTCAAATGGCGTTCACAACGAAGCAATTTCTACTTACAGTACAGAAGAAGGAGAAGCGCAGCAGATCGCATTAAATAATTCTCGCAAGAAATATCTGCTCGTTGATAACAAAAAGTTCAATCGGGATGATTTTTATGTGTTTTATAATTTACATGATTTCGATTTACTCATTACGGATCGCCAGATCTCGCGAGAGGTTCAAGAGCACTATGCACAATATGTCGATCTGCAAATTGCTGATTCAACCGAAAATACCACTATAGGAGCGTAACTATGAAAGGGATTATTTTTGATTTCAACGGAACAATGTTTTTGGACTCTCATCTACATGAAGCTGCTTGGCTGCACATGATTCATGATCATACAAAAGATGGTTTATCAGATGAGGATATTTTAAAAAATATCCATGGTCGAACGAATACGGAGATTTTAAAACATTTCATTTCAGAACATTTGACCGCCTCTGAGATCGCCGTATTGTCAGAAGAAAAAGAAAGCTATTATCGTATGCTTTGCTTGCAAAATAAGAACGATCTCCAATTGACAAAGGGGCTTGAAGCGACTCTTGATCAGCTGACTGACCAGCAGATTCCATTAACGATCGCCACCGCTACTGTTAAAGAGAATGTTGCTTTTTATTTTGATACTTTCGATTTAGCTCGCTGGTTTGATTGGGATAAGATCGTCTATGACGATGGCTCTTTTCCTGGAAAACCGCAACCGGATATTTTTCTTAAAGCGGCTGGCAAATTGGGCTTAGCTCCTGCAGATTGTCTTGTTATCGAAGATGCTTATTCAGGTTTGCTTGCTGCCAAGCGTGCTGGGATTGGAACAATTATCGCAATTGATCCATTCGGTAAGAATAAATCAGTATTTGAACAGGCACAGCTAAATAAAGATGGAACCATCAAAGATTTTACTGATTTTTGGACAGAGCACCTGTCAAAAGTTTTCGTTAAATCATAATATTCCATACAAAAAGCGGCTCAACCAAGAAATCTTGATTGAGCCACTTTGTTATTATTTGTTTCCATTTTCTAATTCCGACGGTTGTTATTACCGAATAAAATAATCAAACGTAAGAGCTGCAATAAGGTTGCTACGGCAGCTGCGACATACGTCAACGCTGCGGCAAAGAGCACTCTTCTTGCTTGTGGTACTTCATCTTCTGTTAACAAGCCACCATCTGCCAAAATACGGATCGCCCGTTTTGAGGCATCGAACTCGACTGGCAAGGTCACTAATTGGAAAATAAACGCCAATGAGAAAGCCAACAAGCCTAAGTTGATCAGAAACGATCCTCGTAATAGGACCCCAATCAAAATCAATGGGATCGAGATGCTGGTTCCGATATTAGCGATCGGTACGATCGCATGACGCAAACGCAAAGGAAAATAACCTTTGGCATCTTGGACTGCGTGTCCACACTCATGGGCCGCAACACCGATTGCTGCTACCGAAGTTGATTGTGCAGTGGATTGCGATAAACTCAGCATTTTGTTGCCAGAATTGTAATTATCCGTCAAATCACCAGCGATCGCTTGCACACCCACATTATTGATTCCTTGGCTTTGCAAGATGTACTGCGCCGCTTTTGTGCCGGTAATATTATTTTTACTTCTGACTTTGTCATATTTGTTAAAGGTACTTTTGACGTACGCTGACGCTGCTAGTGAAATCACCATACCGATAATTACAAGAATGAAAGTCGGGTCATAAAAAAAGCCGAACCCGTATCCGCCCATACCATACACGATAAAATTCCCCCTTTTAATCTTTGACCTTATTTTACCATTAAAGTGGTGAAAAAATTATGAAGATGACTGGAAGATTTTGTTTTTAACCTTTTTTTACAAATTCTGATTTTAGTTTCATTGCGCCGAAGCCATCGATCTTGCAATCAATGTTGTGGTCGCCTTCGACTAATTTGATGTTTTTCACTTTCGTTCCTTGTTTGATGGCGCCAGATGCGCCTTTGACTTTCAAGTCTTTGATGACCGTTACTGTATCGCCATCGACTAAAATATTGCCGTTGGCATCTTTATATACGGGTGCTTCTTCCATCGCTTGTTGCTCTTGCCATTCGTTTCCGCATTCAGGACAAACAAACAGCCCGCGGTCTTCATAAGCGTATTCAGATTGGCAATTTGGACAGTTAGGAATTTGAGTCATAGTGTTGCTCCTTTAAAATATAATTTTCGCTGTAAAAAAACAACTCACCATCAGCATACCGAAAAACCATTAGCGGTGCAACCAAAAATCAGTGACCTGTAAGTAAAAAAAATCGCTTCTGTAGAGTAATAACAGAAGCGATAACTCAAGTGTATTCGAAAAGGAACTACAAAGCGTTGGGTATTATTTTGAGAAATGATTCGCACAAGCATCGCCGACCCACTGGATGATTTGTACCAGAAGAATCAGCAGGAGAATCACCACAATCAAAATCGCCGTTTCATAGCGATAATAACCATACTGAATTGCTAAATCGCCAATGCCGCCTGCGCCAATTGTTCCCACCATCGCTGAGTAGCCTAAAAGACTGATCAAAGTTAGCACAAATCCGCGAATCAAAGCTGGCAGACTTTCTGGTAAAATCACTTCGCGAACGATCTGTCTCGTCGATGCTCCAGAAGCGACGCTGGCTTCAAGGACGCCATAGTCGATTTCGGCAAATGCGGATTCAGCGATTCGGGCGTAAAAAGGAATCGCGGCAATCGATAAAGCAATCGCACCACCCGCTGGGGTATAAGGATCACCGATCAGCATCGCTGATAACGGAATCAGCGTAATCAATAAGATCAAAAATGGCAGCGAACGGATTGCATTGACGACAAAATCGGCCAGATGATGCAAGAAAATATTTTTATGAAAAAGGTTACTGCCGACTAAAAACAGGACTAATCCAATCAATAAGCCGAAAACTACTCCTATAATTGCTGAGGTCCCCACCATAAAGAATGTTTCCCATAGTGCTTGAGGCAGGTTTGTTTTTAAAATCTCAATCGTTTCAGCCATTTTTCTCACCTATCTTTCTTAGAGAAAAGACGTTCGCAGCTAAATGTTCTCGGGCTTTTGCTGCTTCTTCGTCGGGTCCCGTCAAATAGATATACAAAATACCGATCACATCTTTTTTGATATACTCAATTTTCCCATGGATGATATTGATCGACACATCGTAGGCTTTCGCTACAGTCGAAATCAGCGGTTCTAACGTATACTCACCTTGGTAGCGCAATTCCAGCAAGTCGCCTTGCGTGAAAGATGCTAGAATCTCTTCAGGAAGCGTCAGATCCAAGTAGCGGCCTACCAGTTTTTTTGTAATAGGCTGTTTAGGCTGACTGAACAAGCCATAGGTCGTTTGTTCTTCAACAATGCGCCCCTTTTCCATCACTGCCACCCGATCAAAAAACTTACGGGCAACATCCAATTCATGAGTGATAAAGACGATGGTGATGCCTGTCTGTTCCTTGATTCGGATCAACAATTTCAAAATTTCTTCAGTCGTTTCAACATCTAACGCACTGGTAGCTTCGTCACACAACAAAATCTCAGGTTCGTTGGCAATCGCTCGTGCAATGCCGATCCGTTGCTTTTCTCCCCCAGACAAATTATTCGGATACTCGTGAATTTTGTGAGGCAGATCCACCATTTCCAACAGTTCTTTGATCCTCGCTTCTTGCTGATCTTTCGGATAATCACCAGCGCGCAAAGCAAAGGCTAAATTTTCCTTGATGGTTCGATTATGGATCAGATTGAAATGCTGAAAGATCATCCCGATTTTTTGTCGTACTTCACGCAAGTGTTTGCCTTTGGCTTGCGTGATGTCTTGACCATCAATCAGAATTTGACCGCTAGAGGGCACCTGCAGTAGATTCAACGTACGAACCAAGGTACTTTTCCCAGCCCCGCTCAATCCGACGATCCCGTATACTTCTCCAGCTTGAACGGAAAAATCAACGGAATCCACTGCTTTTTTGATTTGTTTTTTATGAGTGAATGTCACTGATACTTGTTTTACTTCTATTTTTGCCATAAGGTATGCCCTTCTTACTCAGTCCAAAATTTCGGTTGATCAAAGTTGCTGAACGGTGATTCGGCAATCGCTTCTTTAAATGCGTCACTTTCTAATACTTCCGTAACTGCCTTAGCAAAATCACTGTCTTCTTCTTCGGTGGACACCACAAAGACATTTTTATATTCTTCTTTCAACGACTCCAACGCCAAAGCATCTGCAGGATCAAGAGAAGCCGCCCAAGCGAAGTTTCCTGGTACTAAAGCTAAATCGACTGTATCTAACGAACGAGCCAATTGGGCTGCGTCTAATTCTTTAAATGTCAGATTCTTCGGATTTTCTTCGATATCATTCACCGTTGCCTTCGTTTCGTCGATATTGTCTGCGATGGTGATCAACTCATTGGCAGCTAACAGTTGCAAGGTCCGAGCTAAATTTGAGGCATCATTGGCAATCGAAACAGTCGCCCCGTCTGCTAACTCATCCAAGCTGGACAGTTGCTTCGAATAGATGCCCATTCCCAATGTTGGCACTTTTTGTAATGCCGTAAGAGATAACTGGTTATCTGCCGAAAATTTTTCTAGATAGGCCGTATGCTGAAACAAATTGGCATCGATTTGTCCATTCGCCAAGGCATTGTTCGGCTGAATATAATCATTAAACACTTTGGTCGTTAGTTGATACCCTTTTTCTTCCAGTAATGGAGAGATCACCTCTGTCACCATATCCCCATATGGTCCAGGTGCCACTCCAACGACTTTTTCTTCCACTGCATCTACACTATTTTCACCAGACTGTGTATCCTCCGTGCTGCTAGTATTGCTACAAGCTGCCAATGTAATTAAGACAGCAGCAGCAACTAACCCAACGATTCCCTTTTTCAACTGTTTCATTTTTTAGTTCCCCCTTTTTATAATAAAAAAACGTCCTTTCTCCATCATAGAGAAAGGACGAAACAACCATGTTCGTGGTACCACCTTTAATTCATTGGCACAAGCTGCCAACCTTATCAGTTTATCAACTGCTTTGCTGTAACGGGCAATCCCGCTGCACGCTTGCTTTTGCTCACGTCCAAACGCTCCAAGGCCATCTTCAGTCAAACGGCTGTGCTCTTTCTCACCAATCCGAGCTCTCTGATCCAATCGAAACTGACTTACTCTTCTTATCATCGCGTGTTTTTAAGTTGTGTTTAACTATACGATAGCCTCAAATGAATGTCAATTCTTTTTTTCACGAAAAAACCATCTTTTTACAATGATTTTCACAGCGTTTATACAGTCAAATTCTCATCTAAAATCAAGCCTTCAGAGACCATAACCGCATCACCGATCAATTCTAATGCGCCCTGATCAACATCAACTTCTACCGTTAACTCGCCACCTAACACGTGCAGCAAGACATTCGCTGCCGCTTGCTGGTGACGTTTGGTCACGACATACGCAGTGGCACCAGAACCTGTGCCGCACGCATAGGTAAAACCTTCCACCCCTCGTTCATACGTGCGAACGATCAGATCACCCTTGTCATCTTCTTCATAGAAATTGACATTCGCCCCTTTGGGGAAAACCTCCCAATAGCGTATCTCTTTGGCAAGTTCAGCCAGCTGTTCCAACTCAGTTTCTGCCAGACCAGGATAGTGAACCACCGCATGAGGAATTCCTGGATCACCCAATTCCACATAGTCCACGAAAGAAACCATTGGATTCGGGTACGCTTGATCAAATGTAGTCACGGTCGGTGGATTCAAGGTTACTTTGTAGTGTTTTGCCGACAAGCGCCATGCGGGGACATCGCCAGCAACTGTTTCGATGGTCATCTGCTCGCCAGCAATTCCCTTCTCAAAGGCATAGCGGGCAATACAGCGAGCGCCGTTGCCGCACATTTCTGCTTCGGTCCCATCAGCATTGTAAAACCGCATCCGAAAATCAGCGGTTCCTGTGGGAAAATCCACTGCCATGACTGCATCCGCGCCAACAGAAAATTTCCGATGGCAAACCTGAGCAGCAAATTGCGACAGTTGTTCATGGGAGAATTTCAATGTGCGGTTATCGATTACGATAAAATCATTTCCTGCACCTTGCATTTTTGTATAAGGAATCGTCATGTTGTCACCTGCTTTTCAAAATTTTACTTGCTGGAAGCTCCCTCTTTTAGAAACGAAGGAACCACTTCATTTTGCAGCATTTGCTCGTAGGACTGGCGTTTAACGGCTAATTCCGCTTGGCCGTTTTCCACAAAGACGACTGCAGGAATCTGTAAATTATTGTAGCTGCTGGCCATCGAATAGCCATAAGCTCCTGTTGCGAACGTAGCAAACAGATCCCCAGTTTCAACGGGCGGTAATGCAAGATCTTTTACTAAGATGTCCGTGCTCTCACAAGCTTTGCCAGAAATGGTGATCTTTTGTGTCGCAGCTTCGGAAGCACGGTTGGCTAAGATTCCAGTGTATGTTGCTTGATAAAGACCTGGACGAATATTGTCTGTCATGCCCCCGTCAATGCTGGCGTATGTTCTGATTCCTGGCAATGTCTTGATACTGCCGATGGTGTGCAAACTGATACCTGCTTCTGCGACGATACTACGCCCAGGTTCAATAACGATGGTCGGACGTTCGCTCTGGTGCTGCGCATAAAAGGCGTCGATTTTTTCCATCACAGGATCTAAAAAGTAGCTGTAGGGTTGGCGAATATCTGCATCTGTGTATCGAACGCCAAAGCCGCCGCCAACATTTAGTTCTTTGATCCAATAATCAAAGCGTTCATGAATGGTTTGGACAAGGGCCAAAGCCGCATCAACTGCCGCTAGATGTGAGCGATTGTCCGACAATTGACTGCCGACATGAAAATGCAGGCCATAGAAATCCAATTCAGGTGCTTGAATCACTTCTTCCACTAACGGAAATAAGATTTCTTCATCTAAAGGAATCCCGAATTTCGAATCTTTTTGTCCGGTCGAGATAAATTGATGGGTGCTGACCGAAACCTCGGGTGTGATGCGCAACAAAATTTTAGCAACGACTTGCTTTTCTTGACATAACGCGCGGATCAAGCCGACTTCTTGAATGCCATCAACGATGATCCGTCCTACGCCATAATCAAGGGCGGCTGCTAATTCTTCAATCGATTTATTATTGCCGTTAAACTCGATGTGTTCTGCTGGAAAATCAGCTTGGATCGCTGTATACAGCTCTCCACCGCTAACCACGTCTAATGAGAGTCCTTCTGACTTGATCACTTGCAGCATTGCTGTGGTGCAGAAAGCTTTAGCGGCATAGGCTGCCCGTGTCTTGCTGTAGCGCGTCAAAAACTGCGCCTGAATCTTTTGGCATTCTTCGCGAATCTCCGAAACGGAATACACGTAAAGGGGGGTTCCGAAGGTTTTTGCCAGCTCAACGGTATCACAACCGTCAATGTATAAGTGATTGTTCTTGATTTCTTTTGCCATCGCTTTACTCCTTGTCTGTCGGCTCGTTCAACGCCTCGATCAAACGAACGTAGCATTCGATGCCTTGCAATAGATTTTTTTCGTCAAAATTCATTTTGCTGCTGTGTAAAGGGTGGACATAGCCTTTTTCTTCATTTCGGGTGCCGACAAAGAAAAAGACACCGGGGATTTCCTTTTGGTACATCGAAAAATCCTCTGCCAACATATATGGCGGTGTTTCTCGGTAGCTCTCCCCGACCACTTTTTCCAACACTTCCACCATCTCAGGATCATTGTCCACGACACGATAAAGGTGCTCGAATTCGACATCCGCCGTGCAATCATATCCTTTGGCGATTTCTTGTGCGACGGTGGTGATTCTGCGCGTCATCGTTTCATAGACTTCATCTTCAAACGCCCGCATCGTTCCTTTTAAAACGACCTTGCCGGGAATGATATTTTCCGCATCTCCCCCATGGATCTTCCCAAAAGTGATGACCCCAGCAGAAAGCGGGCTGATATTGCGTGAAATGATCGAATGCAATCCTTGAATAATCGCAGCCGCGGCTAAAATGGCATCATGTCCTTGATGAGGCTGGGCACCATGGGCACTCGTGCCGTTGATCGTTAGATTGATCTCGCCGTTACGGGCCATCATCGGACCTTTCCGACTCGCAATGACTCCTTCGGGAAAGTCTGGGAAGACATGCAGCCCCACGATTTTTTCCACGCCAAAATCTCGTAAGATGCCTTCATCGATCATCAGTTGAGCGCCACCGGGGCTTTCCTCGGCTGGTTGGAAAATCAAAACGATCGTTCCACGAATCACTTCAGGATGCGTCGCTAAGTATTTGGCAAACCCTAGCATCGTTGCCATATGGCCATCATGCCCGCAGGCGTGCATTTTTCCTTCATGTTTGGAAGCAAAAGAAACACCGGTCTCTTCTTTGATCGGTAGTGCATCGATATCCGTTCGAAAGGCCAGTGTCTTTCCTGGACGCTCACTGCGAAAGACAGCAATCAAGCCGGTTTCAATCACTGGATAGATTTCTTTGATCCCAAAGGATTGCAACTGACGCAGCAAGTATTCCTTTGTTTTGAACTCAGTTAACCCTAATTCAGGGATTGTATGTAATTCACGACGAAAACGAACCACGTCTTCGGTTAATTCTGTGACTGTTTGCGATACTTGCATGTTAAAACACCTTTCTATACATTCCTTTTAAAAATATCCATAAAAACCAGCGAATATTCAGTTTTTCATTGATATTGTTTAATATTATAGTATATAATTCGAATAATCTATAGTATAAATTGTCGAAATGTTTCGATTTTTATTGAAAATTTTACCCCTCGTTTTGGTACACTTATACGTAGAGTAACGAAAAATAAATTGGTTGAAAGGATGTGTCGTAGTTTGACAATATTCAAAGGTTCTGGCGTTGCGTTGATTACCCCTATGCTTCAAGATGGTTCGGTGGATTTCGATAAGCTGAAGGAGTTAGCGGAGTGGCATGTGCAGCAAGGAACGAATGCAATCATTGCATGCGGTACGACCGGTGAAGCATCCACGTTAGACGATGAAGAACATATCGCGGTGATCGAAGCGGTGGTAAAACAAGTTGCTGGTCGAATCCCCGTTATCGGAGGAACAGGCTCCAACAATACCCAACATGGGATCCATCTTTCAAAAGAAGCACAGCGCGTTGGTGCTGACGCATTATTGGTTGTAACACCTTACTACAACAAAGCGACCAAGAAAAGTTTAGTCGCTCACTATGAAGCAATCTGTCAAAGCGTTGAGCTGCCAGTGATCTTATACTCCGTCAGCTCAAGAACCGGCTTAAATTTAACACCTGAAGCCGTGGCAGAACTAAAAAAAATCCCTAATATCAAAGGCATCAAAGAGGCCAGCGGTGATATTTCGCAAATCGCAGAAATCGCTCGTCTTGCGGATGATGACTTTGCGATCTATTCAGGAAATGACGATCAAGTAACCCCAATTTTAGCTTTAGGTGGCTCTGGCGTGATTTCAACGATCGGCAATATCGCTCCGAAACAAACGGCACAACTCGTTGCTGATTTCTTAAATGGTGATGTAAAAGCAGCCATCAAAGAGCAGTTGCGACAAAAACCGTTGATCGATGCGATTTTCAGTGAAGTAAATCCTGTGCCGATCAAAGCAGCGGTCTCCTTGCTAGGCAAATGCGAATTGCATTATCGTTTGCCTTTGGGTGTCCCGGAAGATGCGACCCTCGTTCATTTAGAAGAAGAAATGACCAATTACGGATTGCTGTAAGGAGGAGTTTTTGGTGAAACAAATTTTATTAAGTGGTGCAAACGGTCGCATGGGCAAAGTGTTGCAAAGCCTGATCGCAAAGCACCCTCAGTTAGAAGTGGCCGCCGGCTTAGATCGTACCGAGCAATTAGATGGTCCTTTTCCAATCTATGATCGTCCAGAAAAAATCACGCAACCGATCGATTTGGTGATTGATTTTTCTCATTATAGCAATGTGCCTGCCTTGTTGAACTATTGTGTCGAACAGCAGCTGCCAATCGTGGTTGCTACAACTGGTTTGACGGAAGACACGCAGATGATGCTGCCGTTGGCTGCTAAAGTGATTCCGGTTTTCTATTCTGCCAATATGTCGTTGGGGATCAATGTACTGATCAAAGCACTACAAAGTATCACCCCCGCATTAGAAGCTGACTTTGACATTGAGATCATCGAAAAGCATCATAATCAAAAACTTGATGCACCAAGCGGTACAGCTTTGCTGTTGGCAGATAGTATCAATGACAGCTGCGAAACAAAAAAAGAGTATCTCTACGGGCGTGAAGGCAGTGATCTAGTAAATGACCGCAAGCAGATGGGCATCCATGCCGTTCGCGGCGGAACGATCCCTGGGGAACACATTGTCATCTATGCTGGGCAGGATGAAATCATTGAATTAAAACACACTGCGCTCTCCCGCGAAATCTTCGCCAATGGTGCACTAAAAGCAGCGGAATTTTTAGCCGATCAACCAGCCGGTTTTTATTCCATGCAAAATCTAATCGACAAGTAAAGGTGGTCTCTCATGACAGAATTACAATTTTCCGATCCTTATCAATTAGCAAAATATATCAAAGAAGCAAATAAACAAACACCTGTAAAAGTCTATATCAATGGAGATCTTGGCGACGTCCAAGCAGATGGCATCCAATTGTTTGGTAACGGCACCTTCTATTTCGTGGTTGGTGACAGTCAAAAAGTAGCTGAGTTTTTAACCGCGCACCAAGACAAAATCACCGATCACTATCTGGAAAATGATCGCCGCAACTCAGCGATTCCTTTGTTGGACTTGACGAAAGTCGATGCCCGTATCGAACCAGGTGCCTTTATCCGGGACCAAGCCATCATTGAAAAAAATGCCGTTATCATGATGGGGGCAGTGATCAACATTGGTGCTGTGGTTGGTGAAGAAACCATGATCGATATGGGGGCGATTTTAGGTGCCCGGGCAACCGTTGGGAAAAAAGCCCATATTGGCGCTGGTGCTGTCTTGGCTGGCGTTCTTGAGCCACCTTCAGCAAGCCCAGTCATCATTGAAGACAATGTTTTGATCGGCGCAAATGCCGTCGTCCTTGAAGGCGTCCGTGTCGGCGAAGGTGCAGTCGTTGCTGCCGGTTCTGTGGTGACGGAAGATGTCCCTGCTGGAGCAGTCGTTGCTGGCTCACCAGCTAAAGTCATCAAAATGAAAGACGAGAAAACGAAAAGCAAAACCGAATTTTTAGACGATCTACGGGGGTAAACTTCTTATTTTCTCGTAAATACGCAACAAAAAAACGCAGTGCCGGTTCAGTGATGAGCCTGCGCTGCGTTTTGTCTAAAAAAGGGCGTGCCGAAAGCTTTTGGCACGCCTTTTTTCTATTGGCAAATGTGCTTGTAAAAGTGTTTATTCTGCTTGAAATTCTTTGATCGCTGCTTGGATCTCTTGATAGATCACTGCAACTTCTTCAAGGTCTTTTGCATTTGCTCCACTGGCAAGGGGATGTCCGCCGCCATGATGGCGTTTGGCGATCTCATTGATCACTGGACCTTTCGAACGCATCCGCACCCGGTAATAGCCTTCTGGTTGTTCGACAAAGATCGCCCAAGCCATCACTTCGTCGATTTTCCCTGGTAAGGAAACGACTGCTGAGGTTTCCGAATCCACTACGCCAAAACGCTGCTGCAATTCTTGTGATAGGATCACTTTGCCAGCACCAATCTCATCGATCTCGATGTTTTCGTAGACATACCCTGAAAGGCGAGCAACACTGCGAGAGACTTGATCCAATTGCCGATTGATCTTCGGTGCATCAAAACCGTAATCCAATAGTTCAGCCGCTAAGCGCAGCGTTGTCGCTGTCGTTGCCGGATATAAAAACCGTCCAGTATCACCAACAATGCCTGCATATAGCAGACGAGCCGCTTCTTGCGTCATCGTCAGCTCGTTTTGAAACATTTGCCAAAACGAAACGATCATCTCACTACAGCTGCTGGCTTTTGTATTGACCCAGACCAGCTCTCCGTAAGGCTCATCATTAGGGTGATGATCGATTTTGATCAATTTCGCCCCTTGATCATAGCGTTGGTCACTGACCCGTGGTGCATTGGCCGTATCTGTAACGATCACCAACGCTCCTTTATACAAATCATCAGGGATCGTCTGCATCAGCGCCAAGTAATCCAATCCTTCAACAGGTCCGCCGACTTGATAGATTTCTTTTTCGGGAAAACTAGCTCGTAAAATTTCTGCCAAACCCACTTGTGATCCTAATGCATCTGGATCAGGGCGCTGGTGCCGATGGATAATGATTCGGTCGAATGCTTTGATTGTTGCAAGTATTTCTTCTTGTACCTTCATGAATGGTCTCAACTTTCTCTCTAAAATTTTTCCATAAGTGCCGTTTTCGATGATTTATGGGCGTTCCATTACTTGGCATACCACGATCGCTTTTGCCACTAAGGAATTTTCGATCGATACTTCGATATCGATTTTCGCCGAACGTCGCCCCAGTTCTAGAATCTTCGGTTGAATGATGATCTCGCTTTCTAATTGGATCAAACGGAAGTAATGCAGATTGACTTGCTCGATCCAACTATTGCGCCGTTGATTCAACTGCATGGTACGTTTTGCCGTATTCGCGATCACTTCACTCAAGACACCAAAAGAGATCGTTCCGACTTCATTGACCATTTGAGGCGTCACCGCAAAGCTGAAATGCGGCTGCGGCAATTTGTTCCCTTCAAAATCTTGTTCGATGACTTGCATCTGTCCCGAGATTTGGTCTGAAATCGTATCTGAAATTTGTGTTTGTCGTTGGACCATCTGCATCGCTTTCATGATGTCTTGGCGTGTAACGATCCCAATCAAAGAAAGGTCATCTGCTACGACGGGCATCACTTCTAAGCCATCCCAAATCATCTGATGGCTGGCAGAGGCCACACTCATCTCTTTTTTTACGACCCGTGGTTCCCGGGTCATGATTCGTTCGATGATCTGCGTGTCAGGCTTTTCTAGGACATCTTTGGCTGTGATGATCCCAACGACCCGCATATTCTTGTTGACGACTGGATAGCGGGAGTGGTTGGTAGACTCCGAAAGCAGTTTGTAATCCTTGACCGTATCAAAGGTGTGCAGATACTTGGTTTTTTCCAATGGCATATAAATGTCACTCACCAGCATGATGTCCTTTTTGATCAGCTGGTCACTCAAGGCACGGTTGATCATCGTTGCCACGGTAAAGGTGTCATAGGTCGTTTGTAAAATCGGCAGCTCCAATTCGTCTGCTAAGCGACAGATTTCCTCTGAGGTTTCAAAGCCCCCCGTGATCAAGACGGCTGCGCCATCTTCCAGTGCCAACTTGTGGACTTCGTTACGGTTTCCGACGATCACTAAGGAACCAGGAGTGATGTAGCGTTCCATTGCCGATTCCTTCATGGCGCCGATAACAAATTTGTTCAAGTCTTTGTCTAAACCGGCTGCGCCGCCCAAAACATCGCCTTCAATGATTTGGACGACTTCGCCGAAAGTTAGTTTTTCAATGTGTTTCTTTAGTTTCCGTTCAATCCGAATGGTTCCCACACGTTGTATCGTTGAAACCAAGCCGATATTTTCCGCATCTTTGATCGCCCGATAGGCTGTTCCTTCACTGACATTCAAGTCTTTTGCGATTCCCCGCACCGAGATGCGATCGCCTACAGGCAGATTCTCGATATGCGCTAAAATCAAGTCGTGTTTTGTCGCCATAATTATCCCCTATTCCTACTACGAATCTTCCTGTTGCTTAAACTTCTAATGTCTCACCGACTGCAAGGATCTGGCCCACACCTGCCGGCAATAAATTCACGAAGGTTTGCGGATCTTGCTTGATCATTGGAAACGTATTGTAATGGATCGGTACTACTTTGCTCGCGTTTAAAAGCGCCTCTGCTGTTGCAGCATCTTGAACGCCCATCGTAAAATTATCCCCGATCGGTAAAAACGCCACATCGATATCGAAACGTTCACCGATCATCGCCATATCGCTAAAGAGGGCAGTATCGCCAGCGTGGTAGATGGTTTTGCCTTCTGCTTCTAAAATGATCCCCACTGGGTTGCCCATATAGATCATCGTTCCGTCTTCTTCAAGACCAGAGCTGTGTTTCGCTTCCACCATTGAGATTTTGCCAAACGGGAACTCAAAAGAGCCTCCCATATTCATGCCATGCGTCTCAGCAATGCCTTTGCGGGCTGCATAGCGGCAAATTTCAACGACACTGATCACTGGTGCTTCATTTCTTTTGGCGATCGGCACCATGTCCCCAATATGATCGCTATGACCATGCGTGATCAAAAGCCAATCGGTTTCCACTGTGTCTGCATCCAAATCAGTCAGAGCATTTCCAGTAATAAAAGGGTCAAACAACAATTTTTGGCCATCCGCTAATTGGATAGCAAGCACCGAGTGTCCGTGATACGTAAGTTTCATACAACATTCCCCTTTCCATCTAAGTAATACAGTCTAATATTTTTCATTATAACAGATAACGCCAGAAATCCAAAAGCACAAATTCTGGCAGCTTTATTACATCCGTCCTTTTTCTGGTTCTTATCAAGAAAAATAAAAAAACTGTTCTACCCTTTCTGAATAAGGAATAGAACAGTTCGACCTGATGACTTCAAGCGATCATAGCGTTTTCTTACGTCCACCTTGTTTATAGATGCGCCAGACTGTTAAGAATAACGCCGTGATACAAAGAAGGAACGCCCCAAAGAAGGTGATTTTCATGCCATAGGCAAAAATATCTGCCCGACCTGCGATATAGGTCGTCACATGCTTCCCATAGGCTTGACTCATTGCGGCATAAAGAATCGTCGTTGCTAAGGATATCCCTAAGACCATGCCCAAGTTACGGGCAAAGGAATTTAGACTACCTGCCACCCCAAGATTTTCTTTGGTGACGCTGCTCATCACCATCGTATTGTTGGGGGATTGGAACAACGAATTGCCTAACCCCATGATGGCAGTAGCGACGACATAGTACCAAATCGGCGTATGCTGATTCATAAACATATACATCAGCTGAGTGATGGACAGCAACGCTAAGCCAGCTAAGACCAAGATCTCCGGTCCTACACGGTCCGTCAGATAGCCGCTAAGTGGTGAACCGATGACCATCATCAAAGGAAAGACCATCATCAGCATTCCTGCCACACTCGGCGTTAAGCCTCGGGCACTTTGCAAGTAAAAGGGAATCACGACATTGACAAAAAAGTTTGCAGAAAAGATCAGCAACGCCGTGATCAGGCTCATGGTGAAAATTTTATTACGAAAGATCCCAAAGGTAATCAGCGGTTTGCTCACACGCGCTTCTACTCGCAAAAAGACGATGAATGCCACTAAGGCGATCCCCACCAACAGCAGCGGCAGCCACGTTAGAAAGCCACGCTCTTGTCCAAGAAAAATGCCGCCGAAGAAGCTGATAATTGCAATTGAAAACAGCACAAACCCGGTTTTATCGATGGAATCATGACTCATGGTGATATCTTTTGGCAACACCTTTTCTCCAGCAATCATTGTCAGAATACCGACTGGAACATTGATCCAAAAAATAAACGGCCAAGAAAAATGCGCCAAAATCACTCCGCCCAATCCAGGACCGGCGATGGAGCCTAACGAAACAAAGGCACCAATCATCCCTAAGGCGCGTCCTCGTTCACTCATAGGAAAGACTTCAGTAATGATTCCGGTATTCGTCGCCATCGTCATGCTGGCTCCGATCGCTTGCACGACTCGGGCAAATAGCAGAAATGCTAAGGAATGATTAAACCCGCATAACAGCGAACCGATAATAAAGATCAGCATCCCCAAGCGGAATACTTTGATCTTACCCCAACTATCCCCTACCTTACCGAATAACAAAAGGCAGGCACAAACGATCATCAAGTAGACGGATACGACCCATTCCGCTTGATTCATAGGGACACCCATATCTGCCGAGATCGTGGGCAAAGCGATATTTACGATACTCCCATCCAGTGTTGACATAAAGGTAAACATCGAAACAGCAATGAGAATCCACCACTTTCTCTGTTGTACTACGGGATTTTCTTGATAACTATTCACAAATCGACCATCCTCTCTTTGCTTGTTTTGTTCCTCTAGTCTTAGGGGGACAACTTTGTATTATTGATCGAAATCCATTCGCCGTCAATCCTTATCTGCTCATCACGACCAAAAAAAGGGGCATTTTATAAAAAAAACGCCACCTGTTTTCTTACATAAAAAAAGACAAAAGCTTCGGTGAAAAGAAATCGGCCGTCAAACGGCTATTCTTTCACCTGCTTTTGTCAGTAGGTCAAAACGAATTATTTACGGTTGCGATTTCTTTGGCTTGATTCCATGATGACCGGCAAGATGACGGGACGGCGTTTGGTTTGTTCAAACAAGAAACGACTCAAACGATCACGGATATCTTGTTTCAATTTGCTCCATTCAAACTCTTCATCATGAAGGTGTTTTTCTACGATTTCTTCCACGATCTCGCCACTTTCACGAATCAGATCGCGGCTGGCTTTCACATAGACAAACCCGCGAGAAGTGATTTGTGGTGCAGAAATAATTTTCTTTTCGCGACGATTGATCGTCACTACCGCAACGAAGATTCCGTCTTCAGATAAGACTTTGCGGTCTCGCAGGACGATATTCCCAATGTCACCGACACCGATCCCATCGATCATGACGTTTTCAGCTGGAACCGCACCTGCGGCGATCATTTCGCCTTTTTTGTATTCTAACACATCTCCACGAGCAGTAATGAAGATATTTTTCATCGGAATCCCGACTTCTTGCGCCAAGTCCACATGGGCGGCTAATTGGCGGTACTCACCTTGAATAGGGATAAAGTACTTCGGTTTCATCATATTCAACATCAGCTGCAGATCATTCGGGTTGGCATGACCAGAAACACGGAAATTATCCGAGATCTGTTTCACGGTACCGCCAGCGCGATAGATGATATCTTCCGTTTTCGCAACCACAGTTTCCATTGCCGTTGTCGGCGTTGTTGTGATGTAAACAAGATCTCCTTCTTTGATGCGCAGCGTCCGGTGAGAGCCGTTGGCCATTTTTTGCAACGCTTTGATTGGTTCACCCATACGACCTGTTTCTAAAATCAGCAACTGTTCGTCTGAGTATTTTTTCATTTCTTTTTGGGTGATCAGCAAGTCTTCGGCAGGTAATTTTAATTTCCCTAACTTCATGGCCGTTTTGATGATCCGACCAAAATCTTGCCCGGTCAAAACGACTTTGCGATCAGAACGAAACGCCGCATCTAATACTTGTTGCACCCGTTGCAAATTGCTGGCAACACTAGCGACGATGATCCGACCTTCCCAGTAACGGATATTGTCATAAACTTCATCTTGGATCGTCAATTCAGAAGCGATCGGCGTTGGATTTTCGGCATTTGAAGACGTGCTTAGCAATGCTAAGACGCCTTCTTTTCCAATTTCCGCTAAGCGGCCAAAATCGGTTTGATACATAGGGATCGCTGTTTGGTCAAACTTGAAATCTCCTGTATAAACGATATTGCCAGCTTCTGTTTTGACGCTGATCCCAACAGAATCAGGGATAGAATGGGTCGTACGGAAAAAGCTGATGGTCGCATGACCAAAGTCGATCTCCGAATGTTCATCGATCACATGAAAATCTTTGAAGCGCTTGGTAGCTTCATTTTTATTCACGGTCAATTTTGCTAGTTCGATCGTTAACTCGGTCCCAAAGACCGGTACTTGGATATTCTCCAAGAAATAAGGCAATGCACCAATCGCATCTGCATGCCCATGGGTCAAGAAGACACCCGCCACACGGTCGGCATTTTCTTCTAAATATGTGAAGTCTGGAATCACTGTATCGATCCCTAATAATTCATTTTCTGGATAACGGACACCGCAATCCAGCACAAATATATCCTCGCCAACTTCAGCAATGTACATGTTCTTTCCGTTTTCGCGTACACCGCCAAGAGGAATGATTTTTATCGTTTCCACTTTTATTCACCTCTTAATTTTTTTCTACTGTATTATTTCCCAAGCATAAGCCGTCCCTATTATTATACAACAAAAAAAAGAAAAGCGTGGCATTCACCACACTTTTCTGAAAAACTTATGGTTTACACATGAACTAATCCTTGCTGATGCAGGCTTTCGGCGATTTGAACGGAGTTCCATGCCGCCCCTTTCAGCAAATTATCAGAAACGACCCATAAATGCAAGCCGTTTTCGACATCCAAATCTTTGCGAATCCGACCAACAAAGGTTTCTGTTTTGTCCACACTGGTCAAAGCTTGCGGGTACACTTGTTGACTCGGATCATCTTGCAAGACAGCTCCTGGCGCTTCGCTGATCCACTGTCTGACTTCCTCAACACTAGCATGGTCTTTGGTCTCGATATAAATCGACTCCGAATGACCGCTAAACACAGGGATCCGCACACACGTAGCTGCTACTTTGATCTGCGTATCTTCCATGATCTTCTTCGTTTCATTGATCATTTTCCACTCTTCGTAAGTATAATCCTCTTCGGCAAAAACATCGATTTGCGGCAAGGCATTAAACGCGATCGGGTAGTGCTTCTTGTCGCTGCCTGCTGGTAAAATCTCAGGGTTTAGTTCATCAGCGGCTTTGCCAGCTAATAATTCTTGAGATTCACGAGTCAATTCAGCCAAGGCTTGGGCGCCAGCACCTGAAACTGCTTGATACGTCGAAACCAAGACCCTCGATAAACCGACTTTTTGACGAATTGGTTCTAACGCCACCATCATTTGAATCGTTGAACAATTCGGATTGGCAATGATTCCTTTATGTTGCGCTAATACATGAGGATTCACCTCAGGAACGACTAGAGGAACATTCGGGTCCATCCGAAAATGACTGGTATTGTCGATCACGACTGCACCGTGTTTGACTGCTTCTGGAGCAAATTGTTTTGAAATGCCGCCACCGGCACTGAACAATGCAATATCGACGCCTGCAAAGGAATCTGCGGTCAGCTCTTGAATAACGAGCGGTTCATTTTTGAACACAAGGGTCTTCCCAGCAGAACGTTTGGATGCCAACAACGTTATTTTTTTGATCGGCAACGTGGTCTTCTCCAACATCTCAATCATTTTTGTTCCTACTGCGCCGGTAGCCCCGACAACTGCTACGTGATACCCCGTACTCATCAAATCACTCCTCGAATAAAAATACATTTTTACTAGTTTATCATATCTTGTAAAAAAGAAAAGACCTTTCGTGGAAAGAAGCGCAAAAAGAAGGCAATACTGTCTAAATTTTCAATCTTTTTCCCCTTTGTAGAAAAATTCTACCTATATTTAAGGGTTATCATTTGTCACATTCAGGTGTTATAGGATATAATACCGACAGAAGGAATTTTGGGGAAGATTCTTTCCAACGTGCATGGGGAAATTAAAAATACCCAAAACATTGAATGAGGCAAGAATTGCATATGCAATTCTTGCCTCATTTTTATGCTTCATTCGATTCTTCGTTGTTTACTTTCACGATAGCAAAGCCTTTGTTATCAATAATCATCGTTTCATCTTCCAGTTGGACAAACTGTTCCATCAGGATCGAATCAGGACGAGAAAGAGTGATTTGGTCATCGCCCGTATTGAAAATACCGATGATCCGCTGTGCCCCTAACTCTCGTTCGAAAATGATCAGTCCATCCTCTTCCGAAACCCAGTTCCAACTCAAGGAACCTTCTGATAAGACTTTCTGGTTGTCTTTGCGAATGCTGATCAATGAGCGAGTGAAATGCAGGAGATCACGATCTTGCTTTTCTTCTTCCCAAATCATACATTTACGGCAATCCGGGTCCATATCGCCGGTCAAACCGATCTCATCACCGTAATACAGGCAAGGGACGCCTTGTTGCAGATACGTAAAGGCCATCACTTGGCGCATCAAGTCTTTGTCTCCTCGAGCCAAAGTTAACAAGCGCGGGGTATCATGAGAATCCAAGATATTGAACTGCACTTGATTGGTTTGCTCCCGATACAACATCAGCTGGTTATTTAATTCCGAGACCATTTTCGTCATGGAGATCTCGTCTTTGACAAAATATTCAATGATTGCATCCGTAAAGGCGTAATTCATTACTGCATGAAACTCGTCGCCTTGTAACCACCGTTGAGAAGAGTGCCAAATTTCCCCAAGGATATAAAAATCATCTTTGGCATCATCACACACTTGGCGGAATTTTTTCCAGAAGTGGTGACTGACTTCATTTGCAACGTCCAAGCGCCAAGCATCGATATCAAACTCTTCGATCCAATAACGAGCGATCTTCAACAAATAATCTTGCACGTCGGGATTTTCTGTATTGAGTTTTGGCATATGCGGCGTAAAGGCAAACACATCATAGGTGATGTCATAGGCATCTTCAAAGTTTTCCCCTTCTTTGTAGTTGACAGGAAACTCATTGATGTGGAACCAATCAGCAAAGGGCGAATCTTTGCCGTTTTTGATGACATCTAGCCATTGATGCGAAGTATCCCCCATATGATTGAACACAGCATCTAGCATGACTTTGATGCCGCGTTTGTGGCATTCCTCCACTAAGCGTTTAAAGGTGTCGTTATCCCCAAACGCTGGATCGATGGCTAAATAATCGATGGTATCATACTTGTGATTCGAATAGGCCTCAAAAATCGGACAGAAGTATATCCCATTGATGCCTAAATCGACGAGGTAATCCAAATGATCGATGACCCCTTGCAGATCCCCGCCGAAAAAGTCTTGGCGATCGGGATTTTTTGAGCCCCAAGGCAATACACCTTCTGGATCATTTGATGGGTCCCCATTTGCAAAGCGTTCAGGGAAGATTTGATACCAAACGGTTTCTTTTGCCCACTCAGGAATTTTGAAACGATCGGCTTCTTGGAAGTAAGGCATCCGAAAATAATTGTTGTTCATTTCTAAATATTGCTGCTCAAAAGGATAGACCCCGTGGTCTCCATAAAAGACATGCAACCCATCGTAACTTTCGATGGAAAAGCCGTAAGACAAACGGCGGAATTCTGCTCCGACCGATACTTGCCAATAATCATGCAAGTCCGTGGAAAGAATTTTTTTCATTTCAATTCTTTGCTGGTACCAAGCTTCTTTATACAGTGTGTAAGGATCGCCGCAAAGCAGCTGGACATGGCGGACGTCTTGACGGGCGGTACGTAAACGGATATGCATTTTATCCTTCTCGTACAAATACGCAAATTCACTTTCGGGACGATGATAAATGGCAGTAGTATTCATAGCAGACTCCTTTAACTTGTTTGATATACTCATTGTCGCACAAATCAGAAGTCAAAACAAGAGAAAAACGCAATCGGTTGCTTTATCTAAAAAATCGATAATATAAGTTAATATGAAATTAATTCAGTAATTAAAAAGCAAACGATTGCTTCGCCCTTTTTTAATCAAACGGCGTATTTTTCTCACATTGATTGCCAGTCCGTAAAATGTCATATTTCCGCAAGATCCCCACTGCTTCCGTCAACGACTGACTCAACTGCTGGATATCTTCTGCAGCCATTTGAGCGGTTTTGGCATTCAAGCGGTCTTCCACTTGTTTTTTCTTTTGGACAAACAACTGCTTCCCAGCTTCTTCCAAATAAACATTGACGTTGCGGCGATTGACGCCGTTGGTTTTGCGGACCACAAAGCCAGCCTTTTCTAACCCCGAGATCGAACGACTGATTTGGACTTTTGACGTACCGATTTGCTGGGCCAACTCGGACATCGTGATTCCTTCATTACTAGAGATCACCACGAGTTCCAAGATTTCCATTTTGGTCAATTTTAAATCTTCCAGACCGATTTCTTCAAACAATATGTTTCCCATCAGCGAAAAGATTTCCGCAAATACCGCCATATTGAATGTTCCTAACGCTTTTTCCATACTCTCCCTCTTTTCTGTCTTTAGTTTATTATAAATTATTTGTTTAAACAATGATAATCGTTGATTTTTGTTAACCATTATGATAGCGTGGTTACATAATGAAAATAATCGTGAAAACGGCAAGAAAAGAGTGACAGCATGTTAGAATTAAAAGATATCAAGAAGTATTATACGGTTGGCGCCAGTACTACAAAAGCCCTCGATGGTGTCTCCGTCGCCTTTCGTAAACAAGAGTTTGTTGCCATTTTAGGGCCAAGCGGCTCTGGGAAAACAACCATGTTGAACGTGATCGGCGGCTTAGACAATTACGATTCTGGTGATATGATCATCAACGGCAAATCAACGAAATCCTTTAAAGATCGTGACTGGGATGCGTATCGGAACAATTCGATCGGCTTTGTCTTCCAAAGCTACAATTTGATCAGTCATTTAGGCATCATCGACAACGTCGAGCTTGGGATGACCTTGAGCGGTGTGTCAAAAGAAGAAAAACGCGCAAAAGCAACCGATGCTTTGACGCGTGTGGGCTTAGCTGAGCATATGCACAAAAAACCAAATCAGCTTTCTGGTGGTCAAATGCAGCGGGTAGCGATCGCTCGTGCCTTAGCAAATGATCCTGATATCCTTCTTTGTGATGAACCAACAGGTGCCTTGGATTCAGAGACCAGTGTCCAAATCATGGAACTGATCCAAGAACTATCAAAAGAAAAATTGGTCATCATGGTTACCCATAATCCTGAATTGGCGCACAAATACGCTGGACGGATCATTGAGTTCAAAGACGGACGAATCATTAAAGATTCGAACCCTCATGTCGAAGGACAAAAGAAAGACCAATTCGAATTAAAGCACACAAAAATGAGTTTCATGACTGCCTTACGTTTGTCGTTTAACAATATCCGCACCAAAAAAGGGCGCACCTTCTTGACAGCCTTTGCTTCTAGTATCGGGATCATCGGAATCGCCATTGTTTTGTCACTGTCAACGGGATTCCAAAAACAAATCGACAATACCCAGTCAGAAACATTAGCTCGTTTTCCGATTACGATCTCGCAAGTAGCCACTGAACAAGATCCATCAGCGATGGGGACGCGGGATAAATCGGAAGATTTCCCTTCAGATAAAGAGGTCACTGCTAAATTAAGTGATGCGGATCGTGCAACCCATATCAACAAAATCGATCAAGAGTTTCTCGATTACATCAACGACATTGATCCTGAGTTAAGTAACAATATCGGCTACACTCGTTCAACTTCATTGAATCTTTTCCGCAAGATCGATGACAATGTGGAACAAGTCAGCTTCTCCAACGCGTCGCCTGACAATGAACAGACCAATGCCATGATGTCTGCCATGAGTGCCTCAACCGGTATTGGGGTTTCGACTTTCCCTGAGCAGTTATCAGAGGATAACGGCAATTTCTTAAAAGACAACTATGACCTTTTAGAAGGCAGCTACCCAAGTGCCAGCACAGATGTCGTTTTGATCGTCGATGAAAACAACGTAACGAATGTCAATGCATTGATCAATCTCGGTTTTGATATTGAAGATGGTGACACGGTTTCCTTCGACGATATCGTGGGAACAAAAATCACATTGGCGTCTAATGATGCCTTTTACACCGAATTACCAACTGGAAACTTCATTCCAAATCAAGATTTAAATGAAGTTTTCGATAACAGTAACAACAAAGAATTAACGATCAGCGGAATCTTACGTATCAAGCAAAACTCTACGATGAACTTGCTGTCAACTGGCATTGCCTACAGTGATGCCCTCGCGCAAGAAGTCATCAAAGAAAACCAAGACTCAGCGATCGTCCAAGCACAAAAAGACAGCGACACCAACGTGATGACGAATGAACCCGTTGACGAAAGTGCTAAAGATTCATTGATCGCTTATCTTGGCGGCAGTGATTTACCAAACAGCATTATGATCTATCCGAATGATTTCAGTGCCAAAGAAAAAATCCTTGATTACTTGGATGACTTCAACAAAGGCAAAGACAAAGAAGACCAAATCGTTTATTCCGATTTAGCGGGTACGATGACTCAATTGACTGGTGGCTTGATGGATGCCATCACCTACGTCTTGATCGCTTTTGCAGGGATCTCCTTGGTAACTAGCATGATCATGATCGGTATCATCACCTACACCTCTGTGCTAGAACGTACGAAAGAAATTGGGGTCTTAAAAGCACTAGGTGCTCGTAAAAAAGACATCACCCGCGTCTTCGATGCCGAAACCTGTATTTTAGGGATCGCTTCAGGAGCTTTAGGTGTCCTAATTGCTTGGTTAGCTACATTCCCGATCAACGCGATCTTATATAGTATGACTGATCTCGAAAATGTTGCTCAATTAAATCCGGTCCACGGCCTGATCTTGATTGCCGTCAGCACCGTCCTCACTATGATCGGCGGCCACATTCCAGCTAGAATGGCAGCGAAAAAAGATGCAGCGATCGCTTTACGCGCCGACTAATTTTATAAAAAAACCCAACAGACAGTAGCCATTCCTTTGGCTACTGTTTTTTTGTCCTTCCTTCTGACTTCCAAAAGGTTTCTCTTGAAAAATTCACAAATGAGGAATACAATAGATTTGTTTTTAGGTATACCTAAAAAGATAGGACGTGAAACGATGAAGGAAGAAAAAAAATTGATTCAAGCGGCCAACGGTCCTAGCTTGGAAGAAATAAATAATACCGTTGCCATTCCAAAAAACGGCAGCTTTTGGCGCAATCTCTTAGCGTTTTCTGGTCCTGGGGCATTGGTAGCCGTGGGCTATATGGACCCAGGAAACTGGATCACCTCGATCGGTGGCGGTGCTGAATATGGCTATCTCTTACTTTCTGTGATCTTGATTTCCAGTTTGATCGCTATGCTGCTGCAATACATGGCAGCCAAGCTAGGGATCGTGACCCAGATGGACCTTGCGCAAGCAACTCGTAAACACACCAGCAAAGGCTTAGGCTTTGTTTTGTGGATCGTCACCGAATTGGCTATCATGGCAACGGATATCGCGGAAGTGATCGGAGGAGCGATCGCTCTCAATCTACTATTCGGCTTACCTTTATTAGTTGGGGTCATCTTAACGATTTTCGATGTACTGCTTCTGCTCTTTTTAATGAAATTGGGTTTCCGAAAAATCGAAGCGATCGTCATGACACTGATTTTGGTCATTATGCTGGTCTTTTGTTACGAAGTCATTATTGCTCAACCAAATTTGCCTGCTGTCTTGCAAGGCTTTATTCCCCAAAAGCAAGTCTTGAACCATGGGCAGCTGACAATGGCGTTGGGGATCGTTGGTGCGACTGTGATGCCGCATAATCTCTATCTGCATTCTTCGATCTCCCAATCACGAAAAATCGATCGCAGCGATACCCAAGAAGTGGCAACGGCCGTGCGGTTCGCTACTTGGGATTCCAATATCCAATTATCCGCTGCGTTTTTGGTCAATTGCCTGCTTTTGATCTTAGGAAGCGCCTTGTTCTTTGGTCATAGTGAAGAAGTCGGCACCTTCTCCGCGCTGTTTGATGCTTTGCAAGATTCCTCCATTGCTGGTGCTGTCGCCAGTCCAGTCTTGAGCGTTCTGTTTGCCGTGGCGCTCTTGGCATCTGGTCAAAATTCAACGATCACTGGGACACTGACGGGGCAAGTCGTGATGGAAGGATTTATCCATATGAAGATCCCTACTTGGGCGCGACGTTTGATCACCCGTGGCTTATCGGTGATCCCCGTCTTGCTTTGTACGATTTACTTTGGCGGCAACGAACAAGCCTTGGACGATCTGCTGATTTATTCGCAAGTCTTTTTAAGCATCGCCTTACCCGTTTCGATGATTCCGTTGGTTCTTTTTACCAGCTCAAAAAAAATCATGGGGGAACGCTTCAAGAATCCGCTATGGGTCTCTACCTTAGGCTGGATCTGTGCCATTGCACTGACGGTCTTGAATGTCCGCTTGATCATCGAAACACTCGGCAACTTCTAATAGAAAAAAAACTTACGAGCTAGCCTCGTAAGCTTTTTTTGGTTAATTCGTTTCTAAATCATGTAAAAACAGACCGCTCAACAGTTTTGGTTCAAACCAAGTTGATTTTGGTGGCATAATTTCTCCCGCATCGGCGACTGCCAAAAGATCGGCCATTTGCGTTGGATACATGGAAAAGGCCAATGTCCATTCTCCGCTATCCACCAAACGTTCCAATTCTTCTGGACCACGAATTCCGCCGACAAAATCAATGCGTTTGTCTGTCCGCACATCTTGGATCGCGAAAATATCAGCCAGCACGTATTGTTGTAAAAGCGACACATCCAGCTGTCCTACCGCATCTTGCGGCACAGCTTCCGGCTTGATGGTCAACTCCCACCACGCATGGTTTAGGTACAGATGAATCGAACCACGTTGCGCTGGTTTCTTCCTTGTAGTTTCTCGAATCGTAAAATGCTGGGCTGCCTGCTCAAAAAAGTTTTCTGGCACTGGTACCCGCAAAACCCGATTGTATTCCCAAATCGCTAATTCATTTTCTGGGAATAAAATCGCTAAAAAGCGGTCGCTTTCTTGACGGCTTTGGCCATCGGCTCGCTTTTGCAAGCCGACTTTGACTGCTGACTCTGTGCGGTGATGCCCATCCGCAATATAAAGGGCATCTACAGCTTGAAACTGCTGGGCAAAAGAGGCGACTAGCGCTGGATCATCGATCAGCCAAACACGATGTTGCACCTCATGATAGCTGACAAAATCATAGATTGGCGCATGCTCTGCTTGCCACGCATCGACCGCTTCTTTGACTGCTGCTGGTTGGCGATAGCTCAAGAAAATCGGACTTGTATTGGCATCACATGCCAGAATATGATTGATCCGATCGATTTCTTTTTCTGGACGGGTAAACTCGTGTTTCTTGATTTTCCCAGCGACATAATCATCGATCGAGGTACAGGCGACAAGCCCCGTTTGGCTTCTACCAGCCATCGTCAATTCATACAAATAATATGCGGGCGCCGTTTCTTGAATCAACCAGCCTTCTTCTTGAAAAGATGCAAGATTTTCCGCCGCTTTTTGATACACCTGTGGATCATAAGGATCGATTCCTGGCAAGTCGATCTCCGAACGGTCGATGTGGAAATAGCTGTAAGGATTGCCTTGCGCAAACGCTGCGGCTTCTTGTGAATTGACCACGTCATACGGTAGCTCGGCCACTTTTTCTGCCAATGAGGCTTCTGGACGAATGGCTTTAAACGGAAATACTTGAACCATTAATACCCAACCTCCTGATTCTTGATGACCCGTACACGAACGATGTTTTCGTTCTCCCGCAGTTTATCGGCTAATTGATTCAATAAGGCTTCATCTTCAGAAGCGACATCGGCTAGGGTGTAAGCAAAGTCTTCCCGTCCACGATTCAGCATATTGTCGATATTGATTCCAGATTCCGCAATGATCGATGAAATCTGACCTAACATATTCGGTACATTGCGATTGATGATCGTCAGACGATAAGGCGAATGAAAAGCCATCTCAACAGTTGGAAAATTCACTGAGCGCTTGATGGTTCCAAATTCCAAGAATTTTTTCAATGTTCGGGCTGCCATCTTGGCACAGTTGACTTCAGCTTCTTCTGTTGATGCACCTAAATGCGGCAAGACGAGGACTTTTTCATTGTGCAGCAATTGTTCATCCGCAAAATCAGTCGTATAGCCCGCTAAACGGTCGGCTTTTAACGCACGTAAAACGGCATCTGTATCGACGATTTCTTTACGAGAAAAGTTGAATAGCTTCGTTGTTGGTTTCATTTTCGCAAGTTCGGCTTCCCCGACGAGATGATGCGTGTTTTCCATTAGCGGCACATGAACCGTAATAAAATCACAGGTTGAAAAGACTTCCGCAATATCATTGGCACGCTTGACCCGACGAGAGATCGTCCAAGCAGTATCCACTGACACGTAAGGATCATAACCGACTACTTCCATCCCTAGACGATAAGCATCGTTGGCGACCATCGCTCCAATAGAACCAAGGCCGATGATTCCTAACTTTTTGCCTTCTAACTCTGTTCCAGCAAATTGACTTTTTTGCGCTTCTGCTTGTTCTTCCACATTATCACCGCTCAAGGTTTGGACCCATTGGGCACCTCGTAAAATCGGACGGACACTTAAGAGCAGACTAGCGATCACTAATTCTTTGACCGCATTGGCATTGGCGCCTGGCGTATTAAAGATGACGATCCCTTTTTCAGTACATGCTTTGACGGGAATGTTGTTGGTCCCAGCCCCTGCACGGGCAATACCTAAGACACTTTCAGGAAAAGCGTAATCGTGCAATTTCTGGCTGCGCAGCAAAATCCCTTGCGGTTGGTCGCTTTCGTTGATGACATACTTTTCTTTTTCTAAACGCTGTAATCCTTCTGGTGCGATCGCATTGAATGTTTTGATTTGGAACATTTATTTGACCTCCGCTTCAAATGATTTCATAAAGTCGACTAACGCTTGAACGCCAGCTAATGGAAAGGCATTGTACAAGCTTGCTCGCATTCCTCCGACGGAACGATGCCCTTTCAAGTTCTCAAAACCAGCTTTAACAGCTTCTTCATTGAAGCGCTGATCTAATGCTTTATCCCCTGTTACAAAAGGAATATTCGTTAATGAACGGCTGTCAACAGCCACAGGACTACTGTAAAGAGCAGAGGCTTCGATCGTTTCGTATAAAAGCGCCGCTTTTTGGCGGTCTTGTTCTAAAATTGCAGGAATGCCGCCTAATTCTTCCAACCATTCAAACACCAATTTAGCAATATAGATAGCATACGTTGGTGGTGTATTGTACAATGAGTCATTTTTAGCCTGTAGACGATAATCCAGCATTGGAGCGAAGACAGCATCATCATTGAGTAAATCTTCTCGGATGATCACTACCGTCAACCCTGCAGGGCCAATATTCTTTTGGGCCCCAGCATAAATCACACCGAAGTCTTCTACACGATAGTCATTGGCTAAAATATTTGAGGACATGTCTGCTACGATCGGCACGTTGCCAGCCTGCGGAATCGTTTGAAAGGCCGTCCCTTCAATGGTATTGTTCGTGGTGATATGCAAATAAGCCGCTTCTTGATCGATCGCATCTTCTGAAATTTCTGGAATATAGGTAAAGTTTTGATCCTCACTAGAGGCAACAACTTCCACCGTCACGTTTCCAAGCGCTTTTGCTGCTTCAATAGCTTTCTTCGACCAAGAACCGGTATTTACGTATAAGGCTTTTTTGTTTTGTGCAAGATTTAAAGGGATCATACTGAATTGGAGACTCGCGCCGCCTTGTAAAAACAGTACCTGATAGTTTTCAGGAATTCCCATCAATTTTCGTAAAAGTGCTTCTGCATCTTTAATGATCGCTTCAAACAAGGAGGACCGATGACTCAGCTCCATAACGGACATCCCACTTCCGCGGTAATTCAAAAGTTCGGATTGTGCTTTCTCCAATACGGGACGGGGCAATACGGCAGGACCAGCTGAAAAGTTATAAACTGTCATACAAAAAATCTCTCCTTTATGTTAGATGTGAAAATCATTATAACAGATAGCCGAAAATGAAAAAAGCCTTAAAAGAGAAAATAATTTTGAATTTTCAGAAAAGACTACCAATTTCTTAACGTTCGTCATTTCGGCATTTTTTCAAACAGCCAGCGAGAAATTTCATTGTAAACGATCTCGCGGTTGCGCTCATTCAAAATCTCATGACGTCCCTGCTCAAGCAAATACATCGTCACGTCAGCATTTTGCTTCAGCTGCTGAGCCAATTGGCGGACGCTTTTGCCATAGTGCCCCACAGGATCATCTACACCTGAAATCAAGAGCAGCGGCAATTCTGGATCAATCCTGCGCAGTTGATCCGGATCACTGGCAGCTTGCGTCAATGTAAAGAGATCCTTGTAAGCCGGTAAGGAAAAATGAAATTGCGTGTAAGGGTCCTTCAAGTAGCGATCCACTTGTTGCGGATCACTGGTCAACCAATCCTTGGCGGTCCGATTGGGACGAAAACGCCGGTTGTGCTGGCCAAAAACCAGCTGTTCCATTACGTGATAAGGCCATTGCTGAGCGGCAAACGGCCGCAACAAGTTCGTGACAAGTTTGCCTCCTTGCATCAGCACGGCTTTTTCCATCGTGGTGCCCATGATGATCGCTCCTGACAATGGATGTGGCTGACTAAACAAATAATTCCGCAACACCAGCGACCCCATACTGTGCCCTAAGATAAAGTATGGTCGGTCTGGGTAGCAAGCAGCTGCGTACTGATGGACCACTCCCACATCTGCCACTAAATAGTTGGCGCCCTCTTTTTCACCAAAATGCCCATAGGCCTGTGTTTCTTTCACGGATTGCCCATGCCCTAAGTGATCATGACCGACCACCGCATAGCCTTGCGTAGTCAAACACTCCGCAAACTCGTGGTAACGTTCAATGTGTTCGATCATTCCGTGAACGATTTGCACGACTGCTTTCGGCTGTTCTTCTGGCAGCCACGTTTTGACAAAAAGCTGATCCTTCCCATTTGATGAAGTCAGCTTTTCTTGATTCATCCTCATAGTTCGCACCTCTTTTGCTTTTTCTTTTCCCTTCGCCAAATAAAACGGTCGTTTTCTTTATTATACGTGGAATTTTAGGCTATGGCGGTAGGAGTTGGGAATTTTCAAGGATAAAAAACCACGCAAAACGTGAGAAGTTCAAACATATGTAGCACAATAGCCACCCCTATTTGCGGTAAGAGTGACTATTGTGCGCTTGTTGCAACTCCAAGCGTGTGGGTTAGCGACAACTTGCCTAGCTATCGCCTCGCTTATCTAACCAATAAGCGTATAGATCGAGGTACCTCGAGTGATCCTACTAACCCAAACCATTCAAAACAGTATTCTTTAACTGAACATCAAGTACCTTAACCAAAGCTTCTTTTTGAAAATTGTTTCCCCTTCACATGGTTATGGGTCACTTATGATGTCAAGAAATAAAAAAACTGGGACAGAATGAACATCATTCTCTCCCAGTTTTTGCTTCTCGCACTCGTTCGGTTACATGGATAAAGAGCTGCTTCCTTTATCTCTTACGCTGTGGCAAAAATGCGTTCGATCAACTGCATCACTGCTCGGACTTCTTCGTTTTTAACGATAGGTTCGGCACCGTTGCGTACAACGTTGTAAAAATTCTTGTAGAAAGGTTCAAAATCTGCTTCGGCTTTCGGGAAAGGAATTTCTTTGGCTGCCAATTCCGATGGGGGTGCCATCGTTTTCGTCAAGCCGACGCCTGCTTGGACTGGTTTTGGTGCTGCCACATCTTCGCGACCTGTTGCTTGCACCATTTCCCCATTTAAATCCCAATCGGTGATGGTGGCTGTTCCTTCTGTTCCTTTGATGTACCAGCGAGGCAATTGCGTGTAATTGGAGGTTCCAACTTCCACGATTGCTTTGACCCCATTTTCAAAGGTAATCAAAGCGAAGAACCCATCATCGACTTCTTCCCCCAACACAAAGCTAAGATCCGCTTTAACATCTTTCACTGGACTGTCGATCAGCCATAGCATTTGATCCAGCAAGTGAACGCCCCAGTCTAAGAGCATTCCCCCGCCTTGTTTTTTCACATGACGCCAGTCTCCTGGGATGCCGTTTGCCCCTTGGACCCGTGATTCTAATTGGAACAAATCGCCGATCTGTCCATTACGGTACAGTTCGCGTACAAGTAAAAAATCAGGATCCCAACGGCGGTTTTGGTGAACCATAAAGGTATTGCCGGTTTCTTGGGCAACCGCCACGATCTCATCTAGTTCCGCAGTATTCAGCGCAACAGGCTTCTCGCAAACAACATGTTTGCCTGCTCTCAATGCAGCGATCGATAACTCTTTATGCAAGTCATTAGGTGTGGCGATCAATACTGCTTCGATCGTCTCATCGGCTAAGACTTCATCATAGCTTTTAAAGATCTTATGGCCTTTTTCTTGTGAGATCGCTTGACGTTCTTCATTGATATCGTAAGTTCCTACGATGTGGATTCGTTCGTTTTCATTTGGTAAGATATTGTGGACATGGTACGCACCCATGCCGCCATATCCGATTACTGCAAAATTGATTGCACTCATGTCTGACACTCCTCGGTTTTCTTCTTATGCCCACCACATGGATGAAGCTTCTTCACGGATCATAATCGTCTTCAAGTTGCTGATGGCACGATTCAGTCCTTCATCAATGGACATGATTGGATCTTCATGCTCAATACTCAAGACATAATCATACCCATAAATTCTAAGTGCAGAAATAATATCTGACCAGACTTGTAAGCTGTGGCCGCAACCGACTGAACGGAAGGTCCAAGCTCGGGTTTTGACATTGCTATATGGCTGCATGTCCGTCAAGCCATGCATGTTGATATTGTCTTGGTCCAAATACGTATCTTTAGCATGGAAGTGATGGATCGCATCGGCTTCCCCTAAGATTTTGACCGCTGCCACTGGGTCGATCCCTTGCCACCATAAATGACTTGGATCCAAGTTACAGCCGATGGCTTTACCCGCAGCATCCCGCAGTTTCAACATCGTATAAGGGGTATGTGCCAAAAAGCCGCCATGAAGTTCGATCCCAATTTTAACACCAGCCGCTTCCGCTTCCGTGTTGATGCCTTTCCAATAAGGAATCAGTTTTTGTTCCCATTGATAATTATAATTGTCATCGTATTCCGTTGGCCATGGCAATACTGGCCAGTTGACTTGCGTATCTGTTGCATTTCCGCCTGAAACGCCTGAAAATCCGTTCACAACAGGTACATTCATTAAGCTGGCTAATTTGATGGTTTTGCGCAAAAGTTCATCGGCTTCTTGCGCTTCTGCTTTTAATGGAGAGATTGGGTTGTTGTGACAGCTCAAAGCTGAGATTTCCAATCCTTTATCAGCTAATTTCGCTAAGTATTCTTTTCGCTCTGCTTCACTTGCTAGTAAACGGTCAATGTCTAAGTGGGCATTGCCGGGAGAACCACCGGTACCGATCTCGACGGTTTGCAGCCCTTTTTTCGCTACTTCATCGATCATTTCTTCAAAGCTAAGTTGATTGAATAACGGGGTAAAAACACCTAATTTCATTTTCTTTCCTCCTCAATTGCTTGAAAATGCCCATATGTTGGGTAACGATTTTCTGTTGGTGCACACCAGCGAGCCGCATTTTGGATCACTTTTTGCACTTTGGGATTGTAATAGCTTGGGAATGTCTCATGACCAGGCTGGAAATAGAAGATCTTGCCATTCCCACGGCGGAATGTACAGCCGCTGCGGAAAACTTCACCACCAGGGAACCAGCTGACAAAGATCAATTCGTCCGGCGCTGGAATATCAAAGTGCTCGCCATACATTTCCTCTTGCTCTAGTTCGATCCATTCGCCGACTCCTTCAACGATTGGGTGGCTTGGATTGACATTCCAGATCCGCGCATGCTGATCGTCTACTCGCCATTTCAAATCGCACGACGTTCCCATCAAGGTTTTAAAGATTTTCGAAAAATGACCAGAATGCAAGACGATCAGTCCCATTCCTTCCCATACACGCTGCTGCACACGAGCAACGATAGCCTCATCGACTTCTTCGTGCGCCATATGGCCCCACCAAACCAATACATCCGTGTCAGCTAATACTTGCTCCGTCAACCCGTGTTCTGGTTCATCAAGGGTCGCCGTTCGCACTTGGAAATCATCCTCTTCTAAAAACTTGGCAATTTGACCATGGATTCCTTCTGGATACATTTTTTGGACGGTCTCATTCGTTTTTTCATGACGAAACTCGTTCCATACCGTAACATGGATCATTGGTAGACCTCCTCTACGATGTTTTTTAATTGCAGATAATCAATCCCGCTGGCTTCTAAAGGAGCGAATTTTTGAAACGCTTCCTGCTCAACGATCAACCATGGTAGTTCTAATGCTTTAGCTGTTTCTACATACGACTTGATTGGTAAAATCCCATTGCCGATCTCGGTGCTTTCCTGCGGCTGCTCTTGCATATCTTTGATATGAACCAAGCCGACCTTCGTTTCGCGTTCCTTTAGCCAAGGTAAAACAGCCACGTTTGCAAAAGCTAACCAGTAAAGGTCGGCTTCCAAACGCAGTTGCGGATTGTCTTTGATCAGTTCATCGATCATAGATTCTCCAGCAACTTCAGTAAATTCATGGGCATGGTTGTGGTAGTAGCAAGTCAGCCCTTCGGCTTGCAATTTTTGGGTGATCTGGGTCAGCTCCGCAGCAAAGGCTTGCCATTTTTCCAAAGAATCAAAGCTGGCATACGGAATGACGATCCGTTGATTGCCAATCGTTTTTTCAAAAGCGACGGTTTCTTCAAAACGATCTTGCAATGCTTCAAACGGGATATGGGAAGCCGCGACCGCCAAATCCAACTGCTCCAGCATTTCTTTGATCTGAGCAGCACTGTGTCCATGATAACCGGCAAATTCAACACCGTCATAGCCGTTTTGTTTTACTGTTTTCAACGCTTCAAAAAGGTCTGTCTTGCAGTCCTCTTGAATACTCCAAAGCTGTAAAGCGATTTTCGGTTTTGTCATTTATGCTCGCTCCTTTTCTTCCAGCAGTTCTTATAGGTAGACTGGCTCACCGGTTTGCGATGATTTGTAGATCGCTTCTAAAATCTCCGTCACGACCATTGCTTCTTCAGGTTTGACCACTGGTTCGGTATCGTTGATGATCGCATGGATCCACGATTGTGCTTCTAAAATTTCTGGCGTTTCACCGTTTCCTTCATAAAAATCAACGCCGCCTGTTTCAAGTTCGATATTTTTTTCATACAGCAAACTGTGGTCTTCTCCGTTGATGGTCAAACCGTTGTTCATATCTGCACCCGCTTTGCTGCCCATCAGTGTCGTTTTGGCTTCTTTCACATCCAAGCTGTTGAGCGCCCAGCTAGCTTCTAAGAAAATCGTTGCGCCATCTTCCATGACCACAAAACCAAAGGCCGAATCTTCTACTGAGAATTTCTCTGGATCCCAAGGACCCCAAGCATTTGCGGCATTTTTGGTTTGCGACAACTCATGATACGCTTTTCCGACAACAAATTTTGGTTTGTAATTGTTCATCATCCATAAGGTCAGATCCAATGCGTGGGTACCAATATCGATCAACGGACCGCCGCCTTGCGCTTCTTCATCAAGGAAAACACCCCAAGTTGGCACAGCCCGACGACGGATCGCATGAGCTTTCCCAAAATAAATGTTTCCTAATTGTCCTTCGGCGCACACTTCATGAAGATAACGAGAATCTTTTCTAAAACGGTTTTGGTAGCCGATCGTGAGTTTTTTCCCTGTTCGGTTAGCTGCTTCGATCATTGCTTTGGCTTCTGCCGCTGTTTTTGCCATTGGTTTTTCACACATGACATGACAATCCGCTTCTAGTGCGGCAATCGTCAACTCAGCATGTGAGGCGTTTGGTGTACACACATGGATCACATCTAGATCAGCTTGTGCCAACATTTCTTGATAATCGCTGAATACTTGGGCATCTTCGGTCCCAAATGCTGATTTCGCTTCAACTGCACGTTCAACCAGCAGATCACAAAAGGCAACCATTTCTACTTCTTCTACTTGAGACAAGGCAGGCATGTGCTTGCCGTTTGCGATCCCACCGCACCCAATGATTCCAACTTTAACTGTCATATCTTTCCTCCTGAAAACGCTTATTATTTTCTACCTCCTCATTATAGCGAAACATCGAAAGCAGTTCTTCCCAGTTTCCATTGAAAAAATTCCCGAAAATTATCTTATGAAACTTTAACAAAAAGAACCACTCCACAATTTATGAAAAGCGCTTAAAAAAACACTATCGAGAAAAAAATAGTGCCAAATTGACAAAAAAACAGTCGACAAGCAAAGGCTCATCGGCTGTTTCTATCAATTTTGATTCAGTTGTTTCTGGTACTGCAACGGTGATTGACCAACGGCTTCCTTAAAGACATGGTGAAATGTTTTGACACTGGCAAAACCTGCTTTTTCAGCGACTTCTGCCATGGGGATCTTTTCATTGGCCAAGATAAATTTGGCTTGATTGATGCGATATTCCGTCAAAAACTGCATGAAGGTCTTGCCAGTATTGGTTTTAAAGAAACGCGTGAAATAATGGGGACTAAACCCTACATGTCTTGCGGTGTCCTCCATCGTCAAGACTTCTTGGTAATGAGATTCGATGTACTCAAAGACATCATTCAGACGCTGCAAGGTTTCTTTGTATTGCGCGGCTGTTCGCTTTAGCGGATTGACGGCTTGTTTGCGCTTTGGCAAACTTTGATAGCACTCCCCAATCAACTGGTAAAGCAGCCCGAGAGTCAAATAACGCTTCCCAACAACATTTTCCTCTTCCAACTGATACAACTCGATCAAGAGACCTGTTATTTTTTCCGTAAAACTCGTTGGCCAATTTTTGCTGTGGGGCTCCCCTTCTTCAAAGAGTGTCATCAAGGATACTTCATTTTCTCGAAGCAACGGCTCTTCAAAAAGCTTCATATCAAATTGATAGACATAGCGTTCACTCTCAGGCGATGCTAGAAAATAGTGGGGTTGCCCGCTGGAAAAAAGATACAGATCCCCTTCCTCCAACTCAATGATCGTATCGTCAACACCAATATTGACCGTGCCGCGCTTAGCGTAAATGATCTCGATTTCTTTATGGACATGGGGGTAAACGATGGTCAACCCATCATTTAGAAACGTTCGAAAACGAAATTCACTTTCAAATTCAGGAATTTCAAGGTACATACTCATGGCTGACCGACTCCTTCGCTCTATTCTTATTTATTATAAGCGAAAAATTGTCCAAGAGAAAACCTTTTCTCAGCCAATCATAGTTTCTTCTGCTTTTTTGTGGTATCGTATTCAAGAAAAGGAGTCTTGTTTATGAATTATTATGATCAACATCTGCATACATTTTTGTCTTTTGATTCAGATGAACAGTTTGAGAATTATCTTGCTTACCAGCCTGCCTACTTCGTTGCGACAGATCATTTCGATTTGAAGAACCCCTATTCGGGATTCCGTGATGACATTCCTGACTATGAATTACTAGTAAATACCCACCAGAAGCTGCAAGAGACCACAGCGACGAAACTCTTAAAAGGCATCGAGATTGGTGTCGTGCCTGGTCAAGAACAAGAAATCTTGCGCTATCTTGAAAGCCATCCCTATGACTTGAAATTGATCAGTATCCATCAAAACGGTACCTTTGATTATATGGACGATGCCGTGTTGAACAAGGACAAATTTGCAGTCGCCAAACAATACTTTGATCAAATGGCCCACGTGTTGGACTCGTTTTCTGACGGGCACATCGTGACCCACTTTGATTATGGCTTGCGTCGTTTCCAATTTACAGCTGAGGAATTGGCCGCCCATTTTGAAACAGAGTTAACGACGATCTTCAAAAAAATCGTTGCCCGTGACTTAGCGATGGAAATCAACGCGAAGAGCTTTGGCCCCTATCAAAATGCCCACCTTTATCAATATGCTATCCCGCTGTATCAAAGTGTCGGTGGTAAATTGTTCACCCTCGGCTCTGATGCCCATAAAGCCAGTGACTATCGGTTAGATTTTGCAGCGATGAGCGATCTATTGCGTTCCTTTGGTGTCAATCAATTAGCGGTCTTTCAAGGTAGCGAACGGTTTATGGCGGATCTGCCTGCTCAATAGCGTCACCTTTGAATGCACTCTACAACAACACATTTTCAATAAATGGACAAAAAAACGGCGAACCCTAAAAGGATACGCCGTTTTTGTATTTTTAGAATAGATTTACTTAGGTTATTCTGCTGCTAAAATATCTTCCTTAGCATGGATCATTTGAGTCAAAAAGTCACAATAAGGCGTTGGCACTTGGTACTTGCGGCCTTTTCGCGAGATTGCGCCATTGATATAATCGATCTCGGTTTTGCGATGATTATTGATCAAATCTTGATACATGGATGGATAGTGCATTCCGATGCCTTCTGGATCATAGGTTTCTTCAATATGGTGGACTACTTCGGATACATCCAGTTCAACAGATTCATGGGCAGCAACTGCCGCAAATTCTTCCACGATCATTTGGACCATCGCACGCGCCGTTGAGGTTTGTCCGAATTGGGCAATATTCACATTTAAAATCGAACACAAGCCATTTAGGGTGCCGTTGACACAGGCTTTGCGATAGATGGAGTAACGGATGTTCTCAGAATAAGACGCATTCAACCGAGCATCAGCCAAGACTGCCGCCAATTGACGGGCATCTTCTTCTTTCCCCGGTTCGATGTTTTGCAGTTCTACAGAACCATCCCCAAACAAGCGAACATTACCAGGACCAATCAAGTCCGCCGTCCAAATGGTATTTCCTAAAAAGATTTTATCCGTGCTGACATATTTTTCAATCGTGTCCTCATGACCGATCCCGTTTAATAAGCATAAGACTTTCGTTTGCTCTCCGATCATCGGTTTGATCGTTTGCATCATTTGATCCAGTTGCATCGCTTTAGTAAAGACCAGGATCAAGTCTGCTTGTACAGTCGTTGGGATCTCATTTTGCGAATAGATCGAAAAAGGGACTGCGATCTCTTCACCGTTTAAGTTCGCTCGTAATCCGTGTTCACGGATCGCTTCGATATGCGCAGGCCAGCCGTCGATTAACGTGACGTCATTTCCGCCTCTTTTTAGCATAATAGCAAAACGGCTGCCCATAGCACCTGCACCAGCAATAACAATTTTCATCTGAATTCCTCTTTCCTCTTCCACAATTAGGTATAGTTTACTCTAAAATCGTGAAATATGCGAGAGCCTTGCGTTTTTTCTCGATAGGAAAGAAAAAAGAACAATTGGAATAGTTAGATTTTTCAGATAATTAAAAAACAATCGTTTCCAATTCTGTCCATTCAAAAAAGCCGCACGGAAGGTGGAAAGACTGACTGAGCTAAGCCAGTTTTCGGACTCACGTGCAACTCTTTTAATCCTTCATTTCCTGTGAAACAGTTGTCGGTTTAGGCAGTGACTGTTTCATTTTTTGTTGCAAAGTTTTTTAACCGTTCAGCTTTTTCTGCTTCTGTGATTCCATGTTGCTCCACGTAACGGTTGTGTTCGTGGATGGCACAATCATAGCTGCAGGCACCTAAATGGGCAGCCTGATTTTCCTCAGAAGTTAAGAATTGGCGATTGCATTCTGGGTTGGCACAGTTTACATAGCGCTCGCAAGGTGTCCCATCAAACCAGTCGCGGCCGATGACTTTTTTATCTACATGATTGATTTCCACACTGATGCGTTCATCAAAGACGTACATTTTCCCATCCCAAAGCTCACCTTGAACTTCTGGGTCATTCCCATAAGCAAAGATACCTCCATGGAGTTGGGCCACATCTTCAAAGCCTTCTCGCAGCAGCCAGCCTGAGAATTTTTCACAACGGATACCACCAGTACAATAAGTAACGACTTTTTTATCCATGAATTTTTCTTTATTATCGATGAACCATTGCGGCAACTCACGGAAGCTGCGGATATCGGGACGAACGGCTCCTCGGAAATGGCCTAAATCATATTCATAATCGTTACGGGCATCGATCACCACGGTATCTTCATCTAACAACGCTTCTTTGAACGCTTTAGGATCTAAATATTTTCCAGTCATTTCTAATGGATCGATGTCGTCTTCAAGGTTCAATGAAACCAATTCTTTACGCGGACGAACGAATAGCTTTTTAAACGCATGTTCTTCTACTTCGTCAATCTTATAAAAAATCCCTTTAAAACGGGGATCAGCTTCCATTTTTTCCATATAGCGATCCGTTGCTTCAACCGTTCCAGAAAGTGTGCCATTGATCCCTTCATTGGCTACTAAAATACGGCCCTTGATGCCAATTTCTTTTCCAAATGCTAAATGCTCCTTGGCGAAGCTTTCCGGATCTTCAATTGTTGTGTATTTATAAAATAATAAAACGCGGTATGTCAAACCAATTCCTCCTTTTTTTGCACCCTACAGTATAGGTTATCACGTGACAAAAAACGAGTTTTATGCTTGTACCTTTTCACACAATCTTTTTCCTTGCGCAAACCGTGTCATGGATTGGTTTGATTGAGCTCTGCCACGAAAAAAGCTGTGACTTGATCCATCGTTTCTCCACGTACCAGATGGCGTTCTTCTCGCGAGATAAACTGCAAATTTGCTTCTGGATTTTCTGCCACAAAGGCTTCCACATCACCATAAGGAATTTTCTCGTCTTGGGTACCATGCCAAAACAAAAGAGGACGCTGTCCCAATTTCTCTGGTTGAGAAGACAGGTCGTAAGCATCCATCCAGCTTAAAAGCTGACCATAATCCTCGGGTACAAAGAACCCAGCAGCGCCAGCGTGCATTTGGATGCGGTCACGGTATTTCAACATGGAAGGAGAACCCATGATACAAGCTGCCGCTGTGATTTCTGGATGCTGGCACAATAAACCGCACGTGGTCATCCCTCCCATGGAGACTCCGCCAACTGCGATCTGACCGTTGACCAAACCAAGGTTTTCAAAAAAATCGACTAAGTAAGAAAACTCAAATAGATTGGTTTGGATACTTTGCCAAAAAGTTAGAGAAGGAATCTCCGATAGTTGGGTCTTGCGCTCCCCATGATTGGCTGCATCTGGCAAGACCACCCGAAAACCTTCTCTAGCCAACTTTCTGCCTTGTGTCAACACTAATTCTTTACTCGTCTGCCAGCCATGGTAGTAAATAATCAATGGCAGCGGCTCATAAATCATTTCTTCTGGTACGACTTCTAAGACCGGAATATTCCCGATTTTTCTTTTTCGAACAGCTAATTTCATTCTTTTCCACCTCAGCTTAAGTATACAAAAAGTCGCCAAAAGTGCCACTGATACGCTGTAAAAAAAGACCATACCCGAAGAGTATGATCTTTTTTTTATTTATGAATGTAAGACCGCTTCTCGAGCCAATGCCAAACAACCGAGCGTTCCAGCGTTGTCTTCCAATGCTGGGGTCACGATATATTTGCTTAACTCAGGTGTTTCGACATACCCATTGACCAATTTTGCAAATGCGTCGTGGACATTTTGCAGCATATGGCGTTGTTTCATCACACCACCGCCAAAAATGATCACATCTGGAGAAAACATCAAGGTTGTATTGTAGGCACATTGAGCAATATAGGAGGCTTCGATTTCCCAATAAGGATCAT